>ENA-OQAN01000334-OQAN01000334.1-human-gut-metagenome-genome-assembly--contig:-NODE-334-length-25644-cov-6.198103_pt1 | contig 25644 bp, 31 predicted proteins | sample MGYA00242735_ERZ504527 | MGnify/ENA primary metagenome ERZ504527 (study PRJEB26092, sample SAMD00036230) | human gut metagenome | host: Homo sapiens | study: EMG produced TPA metagenomics assembly of... | reverse complement strand
AATTCACTTAATCACAGGTGTGATTGATCTATTTTTTGTGGTGGCAACAATTGCTAGTGGAGAGCATCCATATTATCCATTTGTGATTTTCGGTGGAATGTTAATTGGAATCATTCAAAGTGAATGGTGTTATAGAAAAATCAGTGAAGAAACAAATTGTTGGGACAAAATAGATATATTGTTTAAAAAGGGGAGAATTTGGATGGGAGTGATATTAATTATTATTGAAATAGTGATTAGAATGTCGTATCCGTCAATGTTTATGGTATTACCATTAATAACACGTATCTTTTCATATATCATTTTAGCTGTGTTACCTATTGAAGTGATAGTTTTTAACTGTTTTCTTGTAAAAAAACATAATGGTATGACAATTTAATATTTTTAGAAAGCAAGGTAAAAACATGCCGTTCATGACAAGAAAGTGTCGTTCGTGACAAAAGAAAATAGATTTTAGAGGAATGGTGATATAGGCATGGGATTATAGAATGTGCATTGGCAATTTTATTGACAGAAGAGATTCTCATAAAAATAACGGAATAGTGTTTGGTTGATTGAAAAGTATGAGGTATTATATGGAAACGATAAAAATACAGCACTTATTTGGTAGATTTTCTATATTTTTCTTGGTGTTAATTGTGGTAGTATTTGCTGAGGAATATTCAATTAATAGGTTGTGCTTGAATATAAATGGATTTCCATTTATTTTTATGAATGCATTTATGATTGTAGGAATAGCATATATTTATCAAAAAGCAACAAGGAAATTATTCATAAAGGAATTGGAGTATGAGATATATGAAGATTTCTTCTATATTAATGGGAATAAATATGAATATCAAGATGTAATAAAATGTGAAATTCATTATTTCGATTATTTTTTTATAAATGTATTGTGTTTGCATATAGACATGAAAAACACCTCTAAAAGCACCATTTTGTTATATTCAGAAGACTTGGATGAAGGAATAGACTGTAAAGACATTCAATTGTTTAAGTTTTATGAATCAGTTAGCAAACATTTGAGAATCAGCTAACTATTGACAGATAGGGTTGAAAGAAAATAATAGGCTTGCCAGGATATAATTAGTGAGCCTATTATTTAATGTGGTGTTTTCGCAGGAGTAATATACAGCGGAACACATAAAAACTGTCTGAGGATTATTTTAGAAATTCCGAATCCGACGGATTATATGAACATTGTTTCGTATTATGCCGGGGATTGTATTCTGAAAATATTGTTCTCATCGTATAGAAATCTCCTTATTATTCAATCAGTTCACCATATCACTTTTATTTTGTGTTATACTGTTTATGGATTTTTCATGGATTACTTAGTTGGGAGTATGTCATATATTTCATTTTGCGTTACTAACTTCTTATTTGAAAAATAGTAAAATATGTAGGAAGTAATAAGATGCTACATAATGGAGAGAAAAATTATGATACGAGAAATTGAGAATAGAAGAAGTATAAGAAAAAACAACCCATGAACTAATGCCTGAATGGGCATTTGCCATACCGGATGCTGAGAATACAGTCAGAATCATGCAGGAGGCTCCCTGCCTCATAGCAGTGCTCAATACTAATCAGCACACGCCATTTGCAAGTATTGAAAATGAGAAACGAATCGTTGAAATTTGTGATTCACTGTCCATAGGTGCGGCAATTGAAAATATGATTCTGACGGCAACGGGATATGGATTAGGTACCTTATGGATTGCCAATACCTGCTTTGCCTATAATGAGTTGATGGATTTTATCGGAACAGACAGCCAGGTGACAGGAATTGTTGCGGTTGGCTTTGCCGATGAAGCTCCGGCTAAAAGGCCAAGGAAAACATTGGAAGAAATCGTTGAGTACAGATAGGAAAATCGGATTGAACAAAATCTTTAATATAATGTGTTTGTCATTTGAAAATAAGAAAATACTTAAAAATTAGTTATATAAATACTGCACAAGATTTTGGAAAAAGTGTGACAGTGTCTCACCAATTCATAACTAAACCAGATGTATTAGTGAGTAATCTTTCATTTTCACATATTCGAGAAATAATGGTGTTGGAGCTCTTTTATCAGGAAAGGGATAATGAAAAGATATGATATATTTAAGTAGTTTTAGATTAAGTAAAAGAAAAGTGAATAATCCTAATATTTATCCTACAATGTATTCCGGGATAAGTATATTGAACCATTTGTTTTTAGACCTATCACTGTACTTTATGGGAACAATGGCTCAGGTAAATCAACACTTTTAAATATTATAGCCAATTGCTTACAACTAAAAGGGAAAGAATATGCAACGAGCAATTCATTTGGAAGCGTTGATTACTGTGGTTCGTTTTCCAGAGAATGTTTCTATACTTTGGGGGAAGATGATTATGGAAATACAATAAATAAATTACCGGAAAACAGCCGATATATTAAAAGTGAAGATATATTGTATGAGATTAAGAAGATACAACAAAAGCAGATATTATCAGATGGCATGGAGTATGATTACGTTAAGAGAGGTATGTCTTTACTTGAAGCAAAAAAATTTTTAGCATCTAAAGAAGGGTGTAAGCAGGAAGAATATATAAAATTTGCACAGGAAAAATATTCTAACGGAGAGACATCAATGCAATATTTTGAGGAGTATTTACAACCAGATGCATTATATTTGTTGGATGAACCGGAAGTTTCGCTTTCACCTGCGAATCAGGTTATGTTAGCAGAGGAAATTAATAAAATGGCAAGGTTGTTAGAATGCCAGTTTATTATTGCAACGCATTCACCATTTATGCTTGGAACATTAAATGCTAAAATATACAATCTTGATACGAAAGAGTATGATGTTACAAAATGGAGTGATTTGGATAATGTACGATATTTTTATAATTTCTTCAAAAAACATGAAGATGAATTTAAAGTCTAAATACCTAAATATTAGTTCAATTTAAAGGAGGATATTACATGCACAACGAAAATTATTCAATAATATTCAGTAGTATGACCGGCAACACACGTAAGCTGGCTGATAAAATTCATGAAATACTACCAAAGGAGAGCTGTGATTATTTTGGCACGGCTGATGCCAGTGGGATAGAATCCGAATTGCTATACATTGGATTTTGGACGGACAAGGGAAACGCGGATAGCGATACATTAGATTTCTTATCTAAATTGAAAAATAAAAAGATATTTCTGTTCGGAACAGCCGGTTTTGGAGGAAGTGATGCATATTTTCAAAGGATTCTTGGCAATGTTAAAAGCACCATTGATTCAAGCAACACCATTGTTAGGAGAGTATATGTGTCAGGCAAAATAGCCACAGTCTGTGCGGGAGCGCTATGTGAAAATGAAAGAAAACCCGGAGCATCCGGATAATATTGATGCGCTGATTGAAAATTTTGACAAGGCTTTATCACATCCTGATTCAGATGATTTGGAGAGATTAAAAAATATTATTATTTAGCAGGAGGTATTATATATGTACAATTTCATATTCAACATTCCAACAAAAATTCATTTCGGAAAGGATACCATTTCGAGCTTATCAGAGCTCAAGGCATATGGCAGCAAGGTGCTTTTAGTGTACGGAGGCGGCTCTATAAAGAAAAACGGTCTCTACGATACCGCAATGAAGATTCTTAAGGATGCGGGGCTGACCGTGTTTGAGCTTAGCGGAGTGGAGCCGAACCCAAAGATTGAGACAGTCAGAAAGGGTGTTGAAATCTGTAAAAATGAGGGTATCGACATGGTGCTTGCAATAGGTGGCGGCAGTACAATCGATTGCTCAAAGGTTGTTGCAGCAGGTGCAAAGTATGATGGTGATGCATGGGATCTGGTGCTTGATGGCTCGAAGGTCAAGGCGGCACTTCCGATATTTGATGTGCTTACTCTTTCCGCAACCGGAACAGAGATGGATCCTTTTGCTGTTATCTCTGATATGTCTAAAAATGAAAAGTGGGGAACAGGATCGCCGTATATGGTGCCAACTATGTCAATATTAAATCCTGAATATACTTTTTCGGTATCAAAAAAACAGACTGCAGCAGGAACCGCAGATATGATGAGCCATACAATGGAGAATTATTTTTCTATGGAGAATGCTGACTGCCAGAAATTTATGGCAGAGGGATTGTTACGTACAATGATTAAAAATGGACCGGTTGCCCTCGCACAGCCTGACAACTACGAGGCCAGAGCCAACCTGATGTGGGCAGGCACCCATGCAATCAACGGTGTTGTGGGTGACGGCTGTTCACCGGCATGGTGCGTACATCCTATGGAGCATGAGCTGAGCGCTTTCTATGATATTACTCACGGAGAGGGACTTGCAATACTCACACCGGCGTGGATGGAGCACATACTAAATGACGACACACTTCCGATGTTTGTGGAGTTTGCAAAAAATGTCTGGGGACTTTCCGGTGATGATGACTATGCACTTGCACACGCAGGCATTGATGCACTGAAGAAATTCTTCTTTGAGACAATGGGCATTCCGGCAAATCTAAGAGCTGTGGGAATCACAGACGACAGGAACTTTGAGGTGATGGCAAAGAAGGCCTGCGAGGGTTCAAAGGGATCGTTTGTACCGCTTAGCAAGGACGATATTGTGGAGATTTACAGAGCAGCATTCTAATCAATCGTTCATGCAAATACCTTGATTAATAATTTGACTGAAATTCTCTTTGATGTATGAGAACAAAATAAGAGTGTAGGCTATCCAATAAATAACCTGCACTCTTTTTAGTTTGATTTGGCTTTTAAATTTATTTATCTTGATACACCTAGCTTTACCATGAGAGCCTCCTGCAAAACGCGAGATACGTTGATATGGGATTTCTCAGCTTCCTGATTAAGCCAATTAGGGAGAGTGACATTTCTTCGTACCGTTTTATTGTCGGTCTTGCGGCGGTATTCATCAAAATCTATATCCACAAATGAAACATGACTAATACCATCTTTGTCAAAAGTACCATTTTTGATGTCAATATCTGAAATATCACTTGGAACCGGAATTTCCCTGCCTAGATCCTGTAATGTGATTCCATTTGCCCCAATGGCATCGCGAGCCATCTCTATAGCGTCTGACAGACCGAAGCCCTCTGTTAATATACCCATATCAGGAACATTAATAAGCACGGTGTCTTTCTTATCCTTTAATTGTGTAAATATAACTGGATATACCTGTTTCATATATAATATCCCCACTCAATGTATATATAATATATACATTGAGTGGGGATAAGTCAACAGCTTTTATAAATCAAAGAATAAGAAAAGACTTGACATGATTAAGAAAGAATGATATAAATACATACATAACGAATGTATTTATTGCAGGTGAAGATAATATGGCAAGAAATAAGTATCCAGAATTAACAGTGGAGAAGATTTTGGAAGTATCACAAAGACTTTTCTTAGAGAAAGGATACGAGCAAACAACAATTCAAGATATTGTTGATAATTTAGGGGGACTAACCAAAGGAGCAGTGTATCATCATTTTAAATCCAAAGAGGAGATTATAAATGCTTTGGGTGATAAGATGTTTTTGAGTAATAATCCTTTCAATGTGGTCAAAGAACAGAATGAATTAAATGGATTGCAGAAAATTCAGAAAGCTATGATGTTAAATCAGGAAGATTCAGAACGAGCCACATTGTCAAAAAATATGATTCCACTATTGGAGAATCCTCGTATATTGGCTGGAATGATAGAATCACAAAGAAAATACCTGTCACCAGAGTTTTATGAACTGATTGAAGAAGGCATTGAAGATGGTTCTATTAGTACGGAGTATCCGAAAGAATTGGCAGAAATCCTGCCATTGTTGGAATTGTGGCTAATGCCATCTGTATTTCCAGCATCAGAAGAAGAAATGCAACATAAAGTGATGTTTGTAAAAGAGATGTTTGAGCGTATGGGTGTGCCATTATTCAACGACCAAATATTATCGATGATTGATGTAAAAATAAAATAAAATTGTATTATGCAATTTTATTTTATTTTTACATCAATACATACATTCGGAATGTATGAAAAAGGAGGATTAAATGGAACTTAAAGATGTATATATTGTAAAAACAAATAATTTATCGAAGTCTTATAATAAAAAAACGGTTATAAATAGCTGCAATATGAGTGTAAAAAAAGGAAGGATATATTGTTTGGTTGGACAAAATGGTGCGGGAAAGACAACACTATTTAAGATATTGCTGGGATTAACATCAGCCACGCAGGGAACGGCAACAGTTCTGGGAATGGACTGTAAAAATGAAAGCTTGGAAATTCTTGCCAGAACAGGAAGTCTAATAGAAACTCCGGTTTTTTATGAACACATTTCAGCAAGAAAGAATTTAAAAATACATTTAGAGTATATGGACTGCAAAGATGCTGACAAAAAAATTGAAAGTATATTGGAAAAAGTCGGGTTGAAGGATTCGGCAGATCAGCATGTATCTACTTTTTCGCTGGGAATGCGTCAGAGACTTGCTATTGCGAGAGCACTTGTACATGAACCAAGTTTACTAATTCTTGATGAACCAATAAATGGAATGGATCCAGTTGGAATAAGAGATATGAGAGAGTTATTTCGTAATCTTTCAGAACAGGGAGTCACAATTTTGATGTCCAGTCATTTTCTATCTGAGGTAGAATTGGTTGCAGATGATATAGGTTTTTTGGTTAATGGAACAATCGTGCGTGAGGTTCAGTCACAGGATATATCACAACAAAATGCCGGTGGACTGGAAGATTATTTTATGAAAGCGATTCAAGGAGAGTGAGTATATGAAAATAAACAGATTATTTTCTCTGGAATTGGAAAGAAATAGCTTACGACCATATCAAATTGCTGTTGAGGTAGGCACTGTTTTTATACTGGGCTTTATATATTTAATGGCAGCAATACCCAAAATTGATCCAGGGGATAGCGATGCAGAATTATTTAGTTCTTACAATTTTGTAATAGGACTGACATTGGTGGTCATGATGGGAATTATTACATTTTTAGCCGTTGAGAGCATGTTAAGTCAGGCAAGAAAAATGGAAATTTAATTAAGTGTATCACATTCTTTTGTATACTCTTAAATAGGGACAGAGGAATGTATACATATAAAGAATGTTACCAGTAGTGGGGCATTCAGTATGACTGATTTTACTTATGAAAAGGATGTCTTGATATGGAAAGTGTTTCAGGTAATTGGAGTGCTTGTCGAGATAGCAGTAGTTGTCTTTTGGGGTATCCCGTTTGTATTGAGCATATACACTAACCTGTTCGTTTAATTTTAAGAAGAAAGAAAAGGTAATTTATGAAAGCAAATAATTTAATTATTGATTCAATCAGTAAAACATATAAAAAAGGGAAGATAAGAGCCAATGATAATATTTCATTAGAACTGTATCCTTCTGAAATCACTGCACTTATCGGACATAATGGCGCGGGGAAAACGACTCTGCTGAATCAGATTATAGGTAATGCCAAACCTGACAGTGGAGATATTACTTATAAGGGAATATCATTGGTAAAAAATTCAAAAGTAGCCAGAGAACTGGTATCCATAATGCCCCAGTTTCATGCTCCGCTTGAAGGAGTAACACTAAGGCAGTCCATAGAATCTATTTTGAGAATCAAAGGAGTATCTGAAAAGCAGGTGCATTTATGCACAAAACAAGTGTTAAAGGATTTGGATATTGAGCAGTGGGCTGACCAGGCAGGAAATAAATTATCCGGTGGTTTACAGAGACTGACCTCTTTTGCAATGGCAGTGGCATACCCATCAGACATAATTCTGCTTGACGAGCCCACAAATGATGTTGATCCAATAAGACGTAAGTTGACATGGCAGTATATGAGAAAACTAGCAAAAGAGGGGCATATGATTTTTGTTGTCACCCATAATCTACTTGAAGTTGAACAGTATACAGACAGATATATTTTACTGAATAAAGGTCGTATAATTCGTGACGATTCTACGGCTGTTATTAGTAATGACTACGTTTCAAATGTAATGATAGTATCCCTGCATGATACGGACGAGTTGCACGATCTACCGGAAGCCGAAACCAGTGAATATAAAGAAGATGAAATGCAGTTGGTTCTTACCTTGTCTGAAAATCAGGTTTCAAATGCTGTTAATTGGCTGATGGAGCTTATAAGACAGGGAAAAGTTTTGAATTATAAGTTTACATCTGCAACATTGGATATGCAATATGGAGGTATGATAGATGGAGAATAAAGAAACATTATCAAACCCGCAGGCATCTTATTTGACAAAACTTAAAGGAGTGATATTTTGGAGCTTGATAAGACACAAATATCTGGTGCCGGTATTCAGTGTGGTACAGGCTGCATTTGCGATTGCAATAATATGTGGAATGGCACTATTTCTTCCACAGCTTGATGATACATCGGTTGTTTATTTATCGTCCGGGGCATTGACTTTAGGCATGATTGCGGTCGGATGTGTTTTAGCACCACAGATTGTAAGTGAGGCAAAACAAAATGGGATATTTGAATATCAAAGAACGCTTCCAGTTTCAAGAAGCATTATTTTGTTAGCAGATATTATCATATGGGGAATTGCATCAGTTCCGGGCGTGATTATGGGTTGTATTGCTTCGGTACTGCGTTTTGATATAAATCTAAATATAACGGGACAAAGTTGCCTGATTATATTGCTTACACAGTTTACATTGATTTGTATCGGATTTTGTATTGCCTACTGGCTTCCACCTAGTGCAATGGCATTGGCAACACAGGTAATTATGATAGGTGGACTGCTTTTTTCACCGATAACATATCCAGCGGAAAGACTCCCGGAGTGGTCTATGTATATTTATAATGTGCTGCCATTTGTTCCTATAAGTAATTTAATAAGGTCTGCGTTATTTTTGGCGAAGTCTATAAGTCTGTCAGATTTGATAGTAGTTGTTTTTTGGGCTGTCGTTGCATTTATTCTTTCTCTTTGTGCATTGTCAAAAAAAGAATGATAAAGTATTTCGGCGGAAATAATATAACGAATATGCGAATGTCGGGATATGAAAATGATATATTACTGGGTTCTGTGACTTTTTTATATCAGAATAAAAGGAAAAAGTTATGTTATATAAACAGGAAAATATTACATTGGTTGATGAGGTAAGAAAAACAGGAAGAGGAAATAGGGTTTGGATTGAAATATTGAAATTCTTGGCTGTTCTTACACCTATAAATTTGATAATGGTATTTGCGGGGGAGGCAATAAAAGCTGCATTATTTCAGAAGTCGGTGATTAACGAAGAGATATCCATGATTATTCAATTATATGAATGTGCTTTGGGAATTGGTTTGGTTGTATTGTATTGTTGCTGCATTGAAAAAAGAACTTTTATGAGTATGGGTTTTATGAAAAGACATGTATGCAAGCAGTATATAAAAGGTGCGTGTGTAGGTGCCATGCTGATATCAGCCTTAGTATGGATGGGAGTTCTTTTCAATACTTTTATTTTTAATGGATTCAATGTGAATTTGGATAAAAAAAGTATATTCTTATTTCTTGGCGGATTTTTGTTGCAGGGATTTTACGAAGAGTTAGTATTTCGTGGATTTTTCATGATATCTATAATCAGAAAAAATACCATATTTGTAGCGGTGATGGTTAATTCTATTTTATTTGGATTAACACATGGTTTCAATAATGGATTTCAAGTACTTGCTTTATTAAATTTGATATTATTTGGAATATTCGAGTCAATCTATTTATTGAAAACTGGAAATATTTGGGGCATTAGTGCAATACATAGCATGTGGAATTTTATACAAGGAAATATTTATGGTTTTAATGTATCGGGAATGGCACAATCACAAAGCATATTTATATTTAAAATCAGCAATTGTGAAATATTTAGTGGAGGAACATTCGGACTGGAAGGAAGTTTACTTACAACTATAGTATTATTAAGTGCAATCAATATGGTTATATTATATAACACAGCTTTACAGCTTCAATAATAATCTCTTACCAAAAACTGCTTGTTTTATAGAATTTATGATAGATGCCGATTTTATTGAGATGTTGGCATTTTGCACGAAAGCGGTAAAAATACATGACTGTGAATTTCTTAAATGAACGTAAAATGGAATTTATGAATGCCTTTATTTTGGCAGGCTATATTTTTTTATCCATGTATGGAAGAGGTTTCATTGCTGAATAGCTGATATTAATAAGGATGAATAACATTTCAATACTCTTAAATATATGTTACATCTAGCTTCACAATGACCATAAGGTATTTTGTTTATAGTAGCTCATTTCAACATTTTATCTGAATGAATATATAAAAAGATATATACTGAAACCAATCAATGCTAGTCCTATTTAATGGTGATTTTTTGCCATGAGCTTTTTACTTCTAAGCAAATTTGTAAAGAAATTGCGCACGCTTATATAATAATCACCGATTTTTATCGTAAAGAGTAAAGTCATTATTTATTGATAGTAGTTTTGGAGATTTCATAGTTGTATACACAGCATAAGGCTTACAAAACAGTGGCCATTAAAATAATAGTAGTTGATGTGGAAAATTATGAAATTGGTGATATAGTGGACGCTGGAATTATTCAGATAAAACTAAGTAATTAATGAGACTTATGATTATGAGTGGACAGATGAACAAAAAGAAAAGATATTAACAAAATCAACTGAAAAAATAATATATAAGCCATGTTACCACCACAGCGGTGAGAACATGGCTTATTTTATGTGCTATGATATAAAAAATCATTTTATAGGGAATGCAACAGATTCTATAATGAACATAATCACAAATAGAGCAAAAATCACTGCCACATCAAGCAGTATTATGCCGACATAGTGCAGGAAGCGGTTTTTGCTCTTGCAAAGTGGCAGTATATTTTGTACATTGAGATAGTTAAAGCCACAGAAAATTGCAAATATGAACATACCAAGGCAAAAAATCCTTTCAAGCCACAGCTTTGCTCCGTAAGTATTTTCTATTTCCAATGTCAGGCAAAGCCATATTATGAACAGATATGCGACTGAGGATAGCAGCATTTTCCATGGAGTTCTCGTGCGAAATCCGGGTGGGAGGAAACGGGAAGCACTGTCGTGGATATCTCGTTTAGCAGTATCGGCATTGGCTGCATTATCATGGTTCTGATGTGCATATTGACTTGAATTACCGGCAGCAGAAGTGCTGTGCTGCGCAGGATAATATGACTGCGATACGGCATTTTTTAACTCTGCCACAGACTGGTATCTTGCGGCTGGTGTCATCTGAGTACATCTTTCTGCAATCAGGTTAAGCCGGTGCAAAATTGGAGCAATGTCGGGAACCGGAGTGATGCTGCCAAGCATTTCGCGCAATACAACGCCGAGGGAATATATGTCTGTTTTTGGAGATGAAGAACCAAAGCCATATTGCTCGGGAGCTGCATATCCGGGAGTGCCAATCAGCACGGTATCAGACTCGTGTTGTCCGGAAAACTGTTTTGCAGCATTGAAATCTAAAAGCATGGCATAGTTATAACTGGTGATTATGATATTTGACGGCTTTATATCGCGATGGATTATAGGCGGAGTCATCGAGTGCAGAGCTTCAAGTATATTGCAGAGCATAATCATGTAGCTTCTGATATCGGAAACACTAAGGTCAGAGTTGTCTATTTTTTCCTGCAGGGAGGTTCCGCTTATATATTCTTCGATTACGATAAGCTGGTTGCTATCTTCATAGTAATTGATAATGCGTGGGATACCGGCCACAGGATTGCGATAAAGGTATTCGTACACGCGGATATTGTATACATCAAGGATTTTTTGGACATAAATATTGCCGGAAAGCGCAGATTGAACCAGATAAACCTTGTGCTCTTCATTTAAGGCTGAGATTATTTTGTAATCGCTCATGGTGCATGTATCCTTTCAGGTATCGCTAATGAGGTAGGAATAGTTACAAGTACAAGTATAACAGATAGGAGAAATTTATGAAGCAAAAAAATACAAAAGAATTGGATGATATCCTTGGAAAAACTCATATATCTGATTTTGACAAATTTTGTGTTGAGCAGAAAGGCAGCATGGATCCGGAGCAAAATGCATTTTCGGAGTACATAAAGGATTTGCTTAAGGAAAAGAGAATAACACAGCAGATGGTGTTTTTGAAGGCTGATATTCCGGAAAAATACGGCTACAAGCTTCTGTCAGGCGAAAAACATACCAGGCAGAGGGATATTATCTTAAGGATATGTTATGCTGCAGAGCTTACATTAGAGCAGACCCAGAGAGCCTTGAGAAAATACGAGATGCCGCAGCTTTATGCAAAAATCCCGAGAGATGCTCTTCTTATGCTTATTTTTAAGGACCGTCCGGGTGGAATTATAGAGGTGAATGAATTACTTAGCAAAAATGGCATGGAAATGCTCAGGACAAGTGGTGTGCAGGAGTAGGTTTAGAATATAATTTTACCACCGCTGCGGGGAGAACGGTATTCATACTGTGATGGTATAATAGTCCCATAATTTACAGAGGAGGACTTAACCATGAAAAAAAGAACTAATTTACTGGCTCTTGTACTGAGTATCACAGCAATCACTTTTACATTATTGGGATGCAGCTCGGATACAGGGCAAAAAAAGAGCATAGTTGCACCGGGAAGCGCAACAGAGGCCGGTGGAGGCGCAGAGAGCAGCGGAACTAATGGAGGCGGCGCAGATCAGGCATCAGCAGATGAGAGCATCAATGAGCAGGTGCTTGTAGACCAGGATGGCATCAAAATAACTGCGACTGAATATGTGACGGACAGCATATGGGGAGATGGAATTAAGCTTCTGGTTGAAAATAATTCGGCCAAGGACTATACAATAGGCTGTGATGCACTTATCGTGAACGATTATATGATCACAGATCTGTTCAGCGCGGATGTTGCGGCAGGAAAGAAGTCGAATGAGGTTATGTATTTATCGTCAACAGAGCTTAAAGCAGCCGGAATAGATACAGTAGGACAAATTGAGATGTATTTCCACGCATACGATTCAAACTGGGATAATCTTTTCAAGAATGTATATTCAAAGCTTGAGACCTCTGAATTTGCAAACATGGATACGACACCAAACGATGAGGGACAGGAGCTTTACAATGCAAATGGTGTAAGGATTGTTGGAAAAACAGTTGATGAAAATTCCTTCTGGGGAACAGCAATTTTACTTTACATCGAAAACACCTCAGGTCAGAATGTCGGAATAAACGTGGACAACATGTCTATCAATGGATATATGATGACACCGCTGTTTTCAACCACAGTCTATGACGGAAAGAAGTCGATAGATGATATAACCATTATGTCAAGTGATCTTGAGGCAAACGGAATCACGTCGGTTGATCAGGTGGAGCTTAAATTCCATATATACAATGCTGAGAGCTACGATACAATAGCGGATTCAGATGCGATAACATTTACGGCACAGTAAATAATTTAAACATCATATGAAAGTATGATTATTAAACAGTAGAGCTACGCAATATTTAATAGATAGGAGAAATTCATCATGAAGGTTTGGAAATTAGTTTCAGGTATTTTATCAATAATTTTATTTGTTTTTGTATCATTTCAGTCATGCGCTGCAGGAGTATCTAATGCGTTGGAGGCCAATGGTGAGGCATCAGGAAGTGCAGGAATAATTGTGGCAATTCTTATGCTTGCAGGTGGAATTGTTTCAATCGCTACGAGAAAATCGTTAGGCAAGGGTGGGAATATCGCACTCATAGTACTCTTTGGATTGGCAGCAATTATCGGATTTGCGGGTTATGGAAGTTTTTCGGATCTTGCTATATGGGCAGGCTGGTGTCTGATAAATGCAGTTCTTGCGGTGGTTGCACTGGTTATGGCAAAGAAGAACAATTAAATATTACTATTTGAATTCATATGAGGAAGATTCTAAGGAGAATCTTCCTTTTTTGATATTTAAACTAAGACTAAATATGATACAATTCAATTATTCAGCACTATAAGCTTTATTTCCTAGAGGCTAGGCTTAAAGTTTACATAAGGGAAATTTTAAAGAATTAATGATGAAATGTAACCCCCACCAAACAAATTCCTACATAATATATAGAAGGGAGGTTTGCAGAAAATGTACACACAGGAACAGATACTTGATATGTATTTTGATCGCAACCAGCAGGCTGTCAGTGCGACCTCGCAGATGTACGGAGCGAAGCTTACCCGGTTTGCAGACACGATGATAGCACATGAGGATGCACTGGAATGCGTAAATGACACATACATAGCAGCATGGAACAAGATACCACCGGAGCGTCCTATGCGTTTCCTTTCATGGCTTTACAGGGTATGCCGCAATATCGTCTGCGACAGGATTGACTGGAATAATGCTTCAAAGAGAAATTCCAACATGAACTGTATGCTTGATGAGCTTGAGGAGTGCCTTGCAGACAGCAATGCAAAATACGAGGGTGAGCTGTCGGACATTGGAAGGTGTTTATCGGATTTTCTGAACGGACTGGAGACGGAAAAGAGAGTGCTTTTCGTGAGACGCTACTGGTATGGCATGACGATTGATGAGCTGGCAGATATGAGCGGCAGGAGCAAAAGCAGCGTAAAGACCACACTGTTTCGGATAAGGGCAGAGCTTAAAAAATATCTGGATGAGGAGGGCGTATATCTATGACGAAAAAGGATTTATTTGATGGTTTAAATTACATCGATGACCAAATAATTGAAGAAGCGCAGCCGACCGGAGAATCGGCCGGGTACAGTGATGAAATTTATGAAAAAAATCATGAAACCCATCACGGCGGAAAAGAAGACAAAAACAGGAAAAAGCACAAAAAATTTGCACGGGCAGCAAAAGCGCTTGCCTCAGTGGCGGCAGTCCTTGTTGTTGCAGTCTTAGGCACGGAGGTTGTGCGGCTTAATAACCGTATAGATGAGCTGGAAACAAAAACTGCAAATGTGATTTCACAGAATAATGCACAGAATAATGTCTATGCAGGGATAAAGAGCGGTGCAAAGCTTGGGGATTATGAATCGGCCTCTGATTACGGGAAATTGTATGATGTGGCAAAAAAAGCTGAGGCTTCCATAAGGAATACTGCATCTGGAGACTTGCTGGAGAGTGCGGATGCAACAGGAATTACGTCTGATGCATCGTCTGCAAATAAGCAGGAGGCGGCAGCCAAAACAGAGTATTCAACCACCAACGTGATGACAGAGGGCGTTGATGAGAGTGATGTGGTAAAGACGGACGGAAAGTACATTTACATGGTCGAGGATGGTCAGATATCCATCACGGATATTTCAAATGGAAAGCCGGGGGAAGAGACGCTGTTTCGTCCTGATTTTGAGGTACCGTCAGATACTGTAGAGGAGCTTTATATCAGTGACGGAAAAATGCTTATCATATCAAACCATGCAGGCGATAAGGATGAGACTATATGCTATAGCTATGATATAGCTGACCCGACGAAACCGGTGCTTATAGGTAAAGCGCGTCAGGATGGATTTTACAATACATCGCGCAAAATCGGCAATACGGTATATGTTTTTTCAGACACATATATAAAGACCTCCGATATGAATAGAAATGTGGCGCTGCAGGAGGATAATCTGGAGAAATGGGTGCCTCAGGTAAATGGCAAAGTGATAAGCTATGACTGCTTCTATATAGGAGAGGATACATACTCAGGCACAGTTATTTCGAGCTTTGATGTGGATAAACCTGATAAGACAATAGATGCAAAATGTATTATGAATAATAGCGGCGAGGTGTACGTTTCTGGCAATGCTATGTATCTGTATCATTCTGATTGGAGTGCAAGCCGTGAGCTTACCAAAATCAGCAAAATTTCGTTTGAGGATGGAGTGATGAAGACCGGGGAGACGACTTCAGTGAATGGTTATCTTAACGATAAATTTGCAATAAATGAGCAGGGAGGGTATTTGTATGTGCTTCCAACCTCAAATACCGGCAGCCAGCCTGTCAATTCGCTTCATGTGCTGGATAAGGATATGAATGAGGTCGGTGTGATAAACGAGATTGCACGCGGGGAGAGTATATACGCAGCCCGCTTTGTTGGAAAATACGTATATTTCATCACATACAGGCAGACGGATCCTCTTTTTGTAGCAGACATATCTAATCCGACAGCACCAAAGCTTTTGGGAGAGCTTGAGGTGAGTGGATTTTCTGAATATCTGCATATGTGGGATGATACGCACGTACTTGGAATAGGCTATGGTGACTCGCAGCAGAGTAAGATAAAGCTTACTATGTTTGATGTGAGCGATCCGACAAAGCCGGTTGAGGTGAACCAGAAGCTTATCGACAGTTCTGAGAGCTGGAGTAATGAGTTTGTATACAACTACAAGGCTATTCTTGCTGACCCGGAGAAAAATCTGATAGGATTTACTGCAAATGACTACTATCTGTTTTCGTATGACAGTGAAAACGGCTTTAGTCTTTTGGAGCAGCAGGCACTGACCTATAAAAACACAGAAGGCTACAGAGGCATTTATAAGGATAATGATTTCTATGTGGCAGGAAACGGAGAGATAAAGCATTTTAAGTTGGCAGAATAGCGTAAATAATAGTGTTACGCAATAAGATATAAAGACAGGCGGCGAATACCCAAAGAGGGTGTTTGCCGCCTGTTTTTTGTATAATTTCATATACAAACGATATGTAACAGCATATTTAAGTATGCAATTTAAGGTAGACGGTGATATAATATCTCTGATTTTGATAACACGGAGGAACTATTATAATGAATACAGCCTCAAAGACAAGACATGTCTTTATTTTGTTTTTGGCAGATATAGTCTGGGGAATAGCCTTTGTAGCGCAGTCAAAGGGAGGGGATGCAGTTGGAGCATTTTCATTCAACGGCATCCGCTTCCTTATTGGTGCGCTCTGCCTTCTGCCGGTCATAAAAATACTGGATGTAAAAGAGCTGACGGTAAACAGACCTGAAAGCAAAAAGCAAAAGAAAGAGCTTTGGATAGCAGGAAGCTGCTGTGGAATAGCACTTTTCTTTGCGAGCAACCTGCAGCAGCTTGGAATCAGCATGGGCGCAGAATCCGGCAAGGCTGGGTTTCTTACAGCTACATATATACTTATGGTGCCGATACTAGGGATTTTCCTTAAAAGAAAATGCGGAGCCAAAATATGGATAGGTGTATTTATTGCACTGATAGGCATGTATTTTCTGTGCATGAATGGGGCATTTTCACTTAGCGGCTCAGATTTGCTCCTGCTGGCAGGGGCATTGTGCTTTGCGATACAGATACTTGTTATAGACCATTTCGTATCACATGTAGATGCGGTCAGACTCTCATGCATTGAGTTTTTTGTCACCGGGCTTGGTTCATGTATAGTTATGATTTTTACAGATATGGGACCGTCTGCCGGCGGTATAGCGCAGTGGGCACAGTCGCTTTGCACCTGGGATGCATGGATTCCGATTCTCTATGCCGGTATTTTCTCAAGCGGAGTGGGCTATACGTTGCAGATTGTCGGACAAAAGGGCTTAAATCCGGCGGTGGCATCGGTGGCGATGAGTCTTGAGTCGGTGGTTTCTGTGATTGCAGGATGGATTCTGCTTGGCCAGATGCTAGGTGGCAGAGAAATTTTTGGATGTGTGCTCATGTTTATTGCGATAATTATTGCACAGCTTCCGGATAGGGAGTATACTAAATAAGTTACAGTATAAAATGAAATGTGATTATTCAAGTGTGGTTTTGCGAATGTGCGTGGGATGAATAGTTACAACGAGACAGGGATTGGATATGAGAAATAATAGCAGAAAAAATTACAGACGCCGCAGACGAAATACACGAGCTTCACAGATTAAGCTTGTAGGAATAGTGGCTGTGATAGTCGTTATAGCGATTATAATAGTTATATCGTGCTTTAATAAAACAAAAAAAGACAGTAATAAGGCAAAAGACACAGGAACGGCCACAGAAAATGTGACCGGGTGTGACTGAGCAGGTAAGTGAGACAGAGGAAGCAAAGGAGCTTTTTGTGCCAAAGGAGTCTGATGCTACAGCAGCAATCGGAGATGAGCTTGAGAGCTCTTATGCCGTAGTGATTGATGAGCAGGACGGCACAGTTGTTGCGGGAAAAAATGCTCATGAGAAAATGTATCCGGCTTCCATGACAAAGGTTATGACAGTGCTTGTAGCAGCAGAGCAGGCTGAGAAAAATGCAATTGCTGCAGCGGAGAATGAAAATACCGAAATAGACAGGCAGGCTGTGATAGAAAACAAGCTCAACGAGGTTGTTACAATTACAAGAGAAGCCACAGATTATTCATATGTGCATGATTGCAGTACAACAGGCTTTTTAGACGGTGAGCAGGTGCCTCTTCGCGATGTGTTTAACGGAACCATCCTGCCATCAGGTGGAGAATCGGCATATCAGCTTGCGGTTTATACAGCAGGCTCCATGGAAGCATTTGTCGATATGATGAACCAGAAGGCAGCAGAGCTTGGTATAGGCCAGACCACACATTTTGCAAACCCTGTCGGCATATATGATGAGAACAATTACAGCACAGCCTATGATATGGCGGTCATCATGCAGGCAGCGATGCAGGACGACATTTGTAAAACAGTACTTTCAAATCATACATATAGCACGGCTGCAACACCGCAGCATCCGGAGAACCTGAACATATCAAATCTGTTCCTGCGCCGTATAGAGGACAGGATGACAAGTGGCGAGGTGATCGGTGCAAAGACAGGCTTTGTAAATCAGTCCGGTAACTGTGCGGTCAGCTATGAGAAGGCAGCAAGCGGAAAGACATATATATGTGTGACAGCAGGCGCTTCAAGCGGATGGCACTGTATAGATAATCATGTGTATCTATATAATACATACACAAAGTAGTCAGCATAGCTGATTTTAAGGAGCAGATATGGCGGGAACTCAAGGCAATTACAGGGAAAAACCCACGCGTAATGAGAAGAAATACAAAAAAGCCAACGGACAGCCGAGACTAAAGGAGAAAAGCAGCCGGGCAAAAAGCGATAACGTATGTCCGTATGCGAAGAAATGTGGCGGCTGCGACTATCAGGGCGTAGAATATAAGGAACAGTTAAAAACCAAGCAGGCATACATGAAAAAGCTGCTAAAGCCTGTTTGCTTTGTGGAGCCGATTGTCGGCATGAAAAATCCGCTCTATTATCGTCATAAGGTTCATGCAGCCTTTGACTGTACGAGGCGCGGTCAGATTGTGGCGGGAGCATACAGGAAAAACACACATGATGTGGTGGATATCGAAAGCTGCATGATAGAGGAGCAGGAGTCAGATGAGATAATAAGCGACATAAAGGATATGCTCCGCTCATTCAGGATAAAGACCTATGATGAGGACACCGGCTATGGCTTCTCAGACATGTGCTTGTAAGAAAGGGTTATGCAACAGGCAGATAATGGTAGTGCTTGTCCTGGCATCGCCGATACTTCCATCGAAGAACAATTTCGTAAAAGCACTTAGGAAAAAGCATCCCAATATTACGACAGTGGTGCTCAACGTGAATGATAAAAAGACAAGCATGGTGCTCGGAGACAGAAACATCACGCTTTATGGCAAGGGCTTCATAGAGGATAAGCTGTGTGGCTGCACCTTCCGCATCTCACCAGGCTCGTTTTATCAGGTGAATCCGGTGCAGACGGAGCTTTTATACGAAAAAGCCATTCATGAGGCACACCTCACCGGCAAGGAGCGTGTAATCGATGCATATTGCGGCACCGGAACCATAGGCATCATAGCAGCGAAAAATGCAGGTGAAGTCATCGGGGTCGAGCTAAACCGTGATGCAATCCGTGATGCAGTCACCAATGCAAAGCGAAACGACATCAGAAATATCCGCTTCTATAATGACGATGCCGGAAAATTCATGGTCGAGATGGCACAAAAGGGTGAGAAAGCGGATGTTGTCATAATGGATCCTCCAAGAACCGGCAGCGATGAGGCATTTTTATCATCGGTTGTCAAGCTGGCGCCGGAGAGAGTGGTGTATGTGTCATGTGGTCCGGAAACACTGGCGAGGGATTTAAAGTATCTCACAAAGCATGGATATACAGTGAAGCGTGCAACACCATATGACTGCTTTCCATATACAGAGCACATAGAGACAGTGGTCTTACTTTGCAGATAAAAGGCAGGTAAAAGGTCAATAATAGTATTCCAATTCGCCGTCAAATGGTGTAGAATAAAAACTACTTTCCATGTATACTAATGAATGATTACAGCCCATACACGGAGGACAAACATGAGAACGCTATATACATTTGACAAACACAATTATTCCGATGATATGGAGGTATTTGAGCGCTTCGCGGTGCGCGCGGTTATTATCAGAGACGGCAAGCTTGCCATGCAGCAGGCCGGTGAGGGCTACTACAAGATACTGGGCGGCGGCATCGATGCAGGCGAGACCAACGAGGTGGCGCTGGCACGTGAGGTGCGCGAGGAGGCAGGGCTTCTTGTCGTGCCGGAAAGCATCAGGGAGTGCGGCAAGGTCATAGAAAAGAGACGCGATATATTTGAGGCTGACAAGATATATTACTGTCACACCTACGTGTATTTCTGTGATGTGAAGGACGAGCATGTGGCAGCACAGATGACAGACAGCGAGATAAGGCTTGAGTATCATCTGTCATGGCTACGCCGGATGAGATAATAAAGGCCAACAGCGCTTTTCTTGATAAAGAATGGATAGCAAGAGACACTAAGATTGTTGAGTTGATAAAAGAAATGTGTTAAAATAATGCCTGGATGTAAATCCGGGCATTTAATATAAGGAGAAGCAGTATAAATGGATAAAAATAAAATCAAAAATAAATTAAAGGACGATCCGGCCTTCACTCTTGAGGTGCAAAACCCGGAGGTTGAGGCGCTGATGACACAGTATTCAAGCGACAAAAAGGCGGAGACGCTCAATAAGCTCATTGAAAAATGCACTAAGAGCAGATTCCTGGTACCTGCAATTGTCGGAGAGAACAACAAGCCGATTCCGCTATTTATTAAAAACGGTGAGGGAGAGGCTTTCATGCCGGTTTATACCTCAAAGGCACAGCTTTCTAAGGATCATCCGTCACCATGCATTGTAAATATGCCGTTTCTTGCAGTCAACAATATGGTGGCAAATAAAGAGTCAAAGATTAATGGTATCGCATTCAACCCGTTCACCCACAATCTGATTTTCAAAAAGCCTCTTGTAGAAAAGATTGAGCAGTGGAAAAGGCCAGAAGAGAGGGACATCCTACATCACCGACAAAGGGCAAGACTGTACAGATGACAGCAGAGCAGTATGTCATCTTTGAGCGTATGCAGTATGAGCATATTTTCCTGCCGGCGAAGATGTTTGAGGGCGGAAAAGAGTTCATGGACCGACTTGCTGATGAGAAGGAAAAGTTAATAGATGAGCTGTACGAGGAGGCATATCAGCAGAAGCGTATGTATCCATATATGGAGGAGGATTTCTCTGTTATGTCTATGCAGATTTCTGATACGCTCAATGTCACCAGAGTTGATTTCCCGACAAGAGATATGGCTCCAAACTGCGCAATCCGTGCTTATCTCGTGTGGGATGATGCTGCGTCACAGGGCAGATATTTTGTAATTGATGCGAAGGGCGATAAAACTACTGAGCTGGCTGAGATTACAGAGGATTACAAGCGTCTTGGATATGGAGCTGCACCGGTTGAGGGTGCTGAGCTTCAGACTGTTCTTGACCTGGTTAAGAAAAGTGCAGAGGAACAGAATTAGAAAAGTAATGTAGGGCAGGATATATAAAGGAGGTCGTGTATGAAGGAGTTTTTAGGCAGAATAAAGGCTGATTTTCTACTGTCATCAGTGCTTTGCATAGCGCTGGGACTGGTGTTTATCATATGGAGGGCTTCGGTGCTCACGATTGTGGCCAATGTGCTTGCGGTAGTGCTTATCATCATCGGAGTGGTCTATATGTGCAGCTATTTTTTGAATATAGTTACGAATGGTTTTTCAGCGATGCTGGGGCTTGTGGTTTTGGCAGTGGGTATATGGTTTCTGGTACAGCCAAAGGTTGTGGTGAGCCTGATACCTATAGTCATCGGTCTGGTGCTCATTTTTCACAGCATCAGGAGCATTATTGAGGCAGTGGATGCCAGAAAATACGGTTACGGAGGCTGGAGTGTCGGCCTGATTTTTTCAATAATCAGTCTGATTTTTGGAATAATCTGTGTGACAAATGCATTTGATGTAATGAAGACAGCCACTGTTGTTGTCGGTATCATACTGATTTTCAACGGAGTATCAAATATCTGGATTACAAGCCGTGCCACAAAGGCTGAGAGCGCTACAACAAGCAAAAGGAGTTTGAGGCAACGTTTGTTGAGGACAGAAAAGAGGACAATTAAGCAGTAACAGAAAGGCGGCAGAATGCGTCGGATGGAGTTTAAGATGGAGAGACCCGGACTTACCAAGGTCGGTGACCATCTGAAGGTAACAGAGAGCAAGCTTCCTACTTCATATTATTATACGATAGAGCATGCGATTGCCATGTCGGGAAACTACGTGGTCAGCGAGAGGCTCAAAAGCCGTGAGGGCGATGTCGTGGATGTGAGGGAGACTGAGAAGGGCTACTTTGTCACGATGGAGTTTGATGAGTAATGACACAGCAAGGTAAGAATGCAATAGATCTGGTGCTCGCTGAGAGCCTTATAGAGCTTTCGGCGAAAAAGCCAATCGATAAGATTACAATTAAAGAGATAACGGACAAGGCCGGAGTTATCCGCCCTACGTTTTACAATCATTTTCAGGACAAGTACGAGCTGATAGAGTGGATTATCAAAAGCGAGCTGCTTGAGCCCATCAAGCCACTGCTCAATGCCGGAATGATTTTTGAAGCGATTGTGCTGATGCTCAATAATATCTCGGCAAACAGTGTTTTTTACAAGAAAGCACTAAAGCTGGAGGGTGCAGTGACGTTTAATCAGATTGCCATGAAGTGCGTCTACGAGATGTTTATGAATATCATAAACGAAAAGAGTACAGGAAAGAAATCCAAATACCGCTGGCTCACACCGGAGGTGATTTCTACATATTATGCGCAGTCGTTGTGCTTTATCACGGAGGCTGGATAGCCCAGGCATGGATGATATTGAGCCGAAGGAGATGGCGGAGGCATACATGTATCTGATTACGCGCTCGATGGATGATATACTAAGTGAGCTGTAGAGGACAATTGCCATGGAAAATGACGGCTTAAGCAAGCTCATAAAGAGACACCATAAAGAGGCATGCGTTCATATAAATATGAAAATGCTGTGAAAAAGTGTCAGAAATCAAATACAATATCATATATGTGTCATATCGGATATACAAATTGATGGATTTGTATATCTCACATGACAAATCAAAGAGATTGAATATTTATTTATTCGGTCTTTTTTTTTTATACTTCAATACGAATAAAAGAAAGAGTGGTGAATCTAATGATTAAATTTGGAAAAGGAGTCGTAAAACATCGTGTGCTGATACTGATAGTTGCATTTGCACTGCTTATACCGTCGGGAATCAGCTTTATCAACACGAGAATCAACTTTGATATCCTTTCTTATCTGCCAAGCCAGATAGAGACTATGAAGGGTCAGGATATCATGGTAGATGAGTTTGGAACCGGAGCGTTGTCATTTGTGATCTTAGAGGATATGAAGGATCAGGACATAGAGACTCTGGCAGATGACATAGAGGACCTTAAGGGTGTAAATGATGTCATCTGGTACGGAACAATCGCTGATTCCACATTGCCAAGAGAGGCAATTCCGGATGAGGTGTACGACGCATTCAACAACAAGGATGCAAACAGCCAGCTCATGCTCGTCACCTACAGTGACACAATGGGTTCGGATGAGACAATGGAAGCCGTCAACAAGATGGATAAGATGGTGAAAAACCACTGCTTCGTAGCAGGAATGGCAGCGGTCAACGCAGATACAAAGACACTTGTTATGCAGCAGGCTCCTATATATGTCATCATAGCAGCATTGCTTTCAATGCTTGTCATGGGAATTACAATGGATTCAATAATTGTTCCGATGTTATTCCTCCTAAGCATAGGAATGGCTATTATCTATAACCTGGGAACAAACTTTATACAGGGACAGATTTCATACCTGACACTGGCACTGACAGCAGTATTGCAGCTCGCCGTAACAATGGATTATTCGATTTTCCTGTGGCACAGCTATCAGGAGCAGATAGACAGATATGACGGAGACAAGAAGCGAGCCATGGCACATGCCATTTCCCACACAATTGTCTCAGTAACAGGAAGCTCAATCACAACAATCGCAGGCTTCGTAGCCCTCTGCTTCATGAGCTTTACACTTGGACTTGACCTGGGAATCGTAATGGCAAAGGGCGTTGTATTCGGAGTTATCGGATGTGTAACAATTCTCCCTGCACTGATTCTTGCATGTGATAAGGCAATCGAGAAGACAAAGCACAAGATTCTTATGCCGGATGTTTCCAGGATTGCAAGCTGGGTAACAAATCATTATAAGATACTTGCAGTGATTTTTATCGTAGTGCTCATCCCGGCAATATACGGATACACTCATGATCAGGTCTACTATGACCTTGCAGGAACCATGCCTGACAGTGCATACAGTAAGCAGGCCAATGAAAGACTCGACAAGGAGTATGCTATGGGTGCCACACATATCATCATCGCGCCGAGCGATATGTCAAAGGCAGACAGCATAAGCATGATAGATGATATAAAGAAGGTCGATGGAGTGAAGCTTGCGGTATCGCTTGACTCAATACTCGGACCTACCATACCGGATGATATGGTGCCGGATGAGGCAAAGGAGATATTCAAAAACGGTGATTACCAGATGATGCTTGTTTCATCAAAATATGAGACAGCATCTGATGAGGTAAACAACCAGATTACAGAGATTAAAAAGATAGTAAAGAATTACAGCAAGGACGCAATGCTTATCGGTGAGGCACCTTGTACAAAGGATCTTATCACTATCACAGATACAGACTTTAAGCGTGTAAGTGCAGTATCAATCGTATTGATATTCCTTATCATCCTCGTAGTATTCAAATCGGTATCGCTTCCAATCATACTTGTAGCGGTCATCGAGTTTGCAATCTTTGTAAACATGGGAATTCCGGGATTTACAGGAACGAAGCTTCCGTTTATCGCGAGCATCGTAATCGGAACCATACAGCTTGGTGCAACGGTTGACTATGCGATACTTATGACCACAAAGTACAGAAAGAACAGATACACTGGAATGGACAAAAAGCCGGCAATCACAAAGGCACTTGCAGATTCGACAAACTCAGTTATCGTCAGTGCACTCTGTTTCTTCGCCGCAACCTTTGGTGTAGGACTTTATTCAAACATTGATATGATCAGTTCTATCTGTATACTGCTTGCACGAGGCGCAATCATCAGTATGTTTGTAGTAGTATTTATACTTCCGTCAATGTTTATGATTTTTGACAAAGTAATATGTGCCACAAGCGCAGGCTTTAAAAAACAAGAACCTGACAGCTTAGTAATCTGATTAATCATAAATGAGGGATAAAATACTTTTTGACCTCATAACATAAAAATAATGACCTCAAA
>ENA-OQAN01000333-OQAN01000333.1-human-gut-metagenome-genome-assembly--contig:-NODE-333-length-25658-cov-3.585014_pt1 | contig 25658 bp, 27 predicted proteins | sample MGYA00242735_ERZ504527 | MGnify/ENA primary metagenome ERZ504527 (study PRJEB26092, sample SAMD00036230) | human gut metagenome | host: Homo sapiens | study: EMG produced TPA metagenomics assembly of... | reverse complement strand
CACAAATTCATAAACGCTCCGCCCTGCCTCATATTTTCATACCAGTAACCAACTAAAAAAAGTGTCACGGTAATTGTCAGAAATCCACTTCCAAATTCCTCAATGATATCCTCCATCTGCTTTCCCTTTCCTGTGTTCTTTAAAAAGATGACACATAATTTAAAATTTCATAAAACATTCTTATCACTGCACTGCCAGCCAAAATCCCCAGAAACGCTCCGCCAAATTTTTCCACGATCATCATAAGGCTCAAATCTATCACCTCGCAATCGCATATGTAATATTCTCTTCGTAAATTCCAAGTACCGGTATGCGGTAATGATACTTTAATGCCACCTGTGCAGCTCTCATATTTTGCCATGCGTCATAAACACAATCCGAAATCTCCAGTTCATATCCGTCCTCTGCCGCCTTCTTTTTACAGGCATCGATCACACCCGGATTAAAATTACTGTTTTCCAGTTCCGCAACCACCTGTGATTTATACTCTTTTGCAGCAGCAACCTGCCCACTCGCCCCGATCAGACCTGTACATATAAAAATATTTGCCATCATTATAAATAAAATACCAAATGCCCCGATTATCTGCCTCATTGCACTGCACCTCCCATACTTCCAAGCATATGAAACATCATTATCATTCCAACTGTCAGATCGATCAGAAGTTTTACGGTTGCCGCTATAACAGGATAAGAAAATATCATTTTCTGTCTAAATGCGATTTTTCCATTTCGGATTTCTTCTGCCCGGTTCTGCATTTCATTCACATGCATGATCAGATGATTCATCTGTGTCACTGCATCCCCGGTTCCCATCTCCGCAACAGCATGAAGCATTTTCATGCAATTCTGTGCTTCCGGCACATCAAATTCTTTGCAAAATTCTGTATATGCACTCAGTTTTTCCGGCGTTTTTTTTAATCGCTCCTCCAGACATTCAATCTCATATCTGAGCACCGGCGGTGCACTGTTTTTTGACTTTTCGATTGAAACCTGTACATTATTATTCTGCAATAACAGAGCAAGTTCCATAAACCAGCCCGGAAGAGCCAGATAAACAGCCTCCTTCACATCTCTTTTTGCAATCTGATACCCCACCTTATGCTGCATGGCTAAAAAAAGCGTCACCGGGAATAAAATTCCTGCGAGAATAAGTTTTCCGGCCAATACAGCAGCTAACATCATACCAGCCGCCGGCAATGCCCATAACATACTTTTTCTTTTTTCCTTTTTCTCATTGTAATGGTACACCATTTCACAGCTTGAACTGATTTCCTGTTCTTTCTCCACCTTCTCTGTGGCTAGCCAGTCATTCGTCAGATTCCTCGAACTCTTTACAAATACCCATAATAGGAAAAGCAGAAATACAAGTGATGAGACCTGAATGATCCCTACTCCAAAAATATTAAAATCCGTTTTCACCACAAAAAGATCTTTCATGGAATCTAACACATACAATGCCGTCGCACACAAAATAACGGATACAATCACAGAAATAATGTTATCCGTATGACTTTTTTTCTTCTCTGCCTGAAGCTGATAGCCTCTGCGCTTCCACAATTCGATATCTTCTAACAGGAGCAGTGCAGACTCACTCATCTCTCCCCCATGTTCCTCGGCATTGATCAAAAGCTCATGAAGCATTTTTATTTTAGGGCATTGATATTGACTTTCAATCGGTTCTAATGCTGATTCAAAGACATTTTCTCCTGCAGAGAAGTCTCCAAATTCCAGTTTCAGAATCACCTGCTCAATACAGGAACGCATCTTCCCTTCTTCAAATATTTCTCTGGTTTCCTTTAATGCACTTAAAATTTTTCCTGTTTTCTGAAATGCATATAACATCTGCTCCATATATTCCGCAGCATCCGCAAATCGTTTCTGCTCGTACATCTTATGGTACATATCCAGCACCAGAACCGGAAGCATCATGATAACCGCGGTCAACGCGATCACAACGCCGCCCGCTTTAAGCCGGAACACGGCACCTATGCCAATCACCCCTGCGAGTGCCAGAAAAATCATCACTGCATGGGTTTTCCACGAAAAATGATACCCATACATATCCACTTTTTTCTGCAGATTTTCGGATTCCAAAAAGTCAGCCACCCCACGATACATCCTCTCCTTTCATCGGTTCTCTTTAAGATACGTTTCAAACTGTCTGCATACAAAAGGCTCCTCCACGCCTGTTTCCCTGAACCTTTTTTTGATATCCGGCGGCAATTCCTTCGATACAAGCGCCCCATCATCGACGATCATATAAATTCTGTTTTTCCCTTCTTCACGCGAAAAAAAACATAGCTGATCTATATAACGTCTGACCTTTCCATCGGAAGATTCGATTTTTCGGATCAGAACTGCTGCATTCACATAACGGTAAATCCGATTTTCCATACGCTGTGCATCATTGACATTATTCATCATATTTAATATCCGATCCGGAAGTTTTCTCACATCATCCAGATGGATCGTCGTAAATCCATGAACGCCGGTGCTCCATTGCTCCAACAATGATGTTACCTCCACAGAGCGCGCCTCCGAGAGCATCAGCCAGCTTGGATTCTGACGCAGTGAGGCTTTGATTGCATCTGTATAATCAAATCCCTTTCCGACACGAAGTTCAACAGCATCTGCACCGGGATTGATGTTCGCATAATGGATCTCCAACGAATCTTCTATCGTGATAACACGCTCTTCCTTTCTGATAAACTGCATAAAAAAATTTTGCACATTCTGTCTTGCCTGCCCCCGGCTCCCCTCCAAAAACAAGATTCATCTTCGCCTGCACACAATTTAACAGCAGATGCAGCACTTCTTTCTCACAGTACTTCTGATCCAGCAGATTCTCTAAGGTATTTCTTACAAAACACGGGGATTTACGGATACAGATGCTGATCCCCGATATCGCCGCCGACTCATGAATAATACTGATTCTCAGTTCTTTTGTATCCGCTTCCAGTATTTTGTTTGCATTATTAAATTGTTTATTGATACAATTTGAGATATTGTGTGTAAATGTACTGATAAAATATTCCGGTATCTCCTCATTTGCACAGTACCTCCCCTCTTTCAGATCTGTGATCCATAATTTTTGCCCATTATAGTCTACATCCGTCACCTCCGGTCTGCTTAAATATTTCCAGAATATCCCGAACTGTTCCGGTGTGGGTTCAAAAATAATCTTTTCACTCATCTTTTCCAGATTCTATCTCCTTCTCCATTTTCTTTGCCTCTTCCTAAGGACGAAGCGCATTCATATTGTCAAAAAAACCGGTAAGTGTATTCTTAAATTCCATTGCAACATATCCGTCCGACGACAGTGCCGCCACAATGATCGCACCTAATGCCAATAATACGATTACCGCAAGAATTGCATTTCCATAATGTTTCATTACCTGTTCCATAATTGATATCCTCCATTTTCATTTTTTTCCATTTGTTTCATGAGAAGAAACAGATTATGTTCCATTTCTTCGAAAAAGTTTTCATTACGTTCTGTTCTCGATTTCTGTCTCCATGACTTCATAAAATTATCAATTTTTCCCTGCGCTGACACCCACTCCAATTCCCCGTTTTGCGGGATATAGCCTATCTGTTCCGGCGCAATACGATACCTGTCCATCATATCCGTCTTTAACCGGCTTGCATGCAATGCATAGCCTTCGACCAGATAAAGAACCTTTTTGTGTCTGACTGTAAAATTGTGTATGATCTCCTGCCATTCATTCGGATAGGTATGGATCCCTGCGACAATAACATCTGCATTTTTTAAACTGTTTTGTGTTTTTTTGTCTCTGCCACATCCACAATCTGCAAATAAAATTCTGTCTTTTCCACCGGAAAAATACACTGCCAGCCATTCTCCCTATGCACAAAAATACTATGTGCCGGTCTGATTTTTGCCAAAAGCCATGACATCACAATCATATTTTCTGTTATATGGCAGGACTCTTCCATACCCCAGAATGCTATTTTTACAGACATGTCCGCTCCTTTTTCCCATTACAAAAAAGGCGGGATATCCCTCTGAAACAGCCTTTGGCAATAAAAATTGTTCTGTGAAATAAATTGACAATAATTGATTCTAATAAGATGGAAATCCCTGTCTGATTTCCAGCGATACGGTCTGTCATACAACCGTAAAAATGTCTGCTGATCTGTTCATCCTGTTTCAAAACCGCTCCAATCTCCTCAATATATAGAACGATCTAAGATGCTTCACGCAAACCCGATAAAAAGATAGTCATATATTACTTCATTTTATTATATTTGTAAAGACCTTATTTTATTTTTTTCTTTTCTTTTAGCCATGTATCATTTATAATTGTGCATGAACATTGGATAATATCTGACTGACGCTATCCAAAAATATTTACAATATGATCTGGAGGAGTTCATGAAAGAGTTTGTAATTGTAACTGATACAACCACTGATTTACCAAGAGAATATGTTGAAAAACATCACTTATACATGATGTCCCTTCCTTACACCTTAGAAGGCACATCCTACACCTGGGAAAATCCAATGCCGGTCAAAGAGTTTTATGATAAAATGCGTGCCGGATCATTACCGACCACCTCACAGGCGAATCCCGAAGAAGCTGCTACTTTGTATGAATCGATTCTGAAAGAAAATGATGTGGATATTCTCCATATCGCATTTTCTTCCGGTCTCAGCGGAAGTTTTAACAGCTGCAGGATCGCCGCAGCAGACGTATGTGAAAAATATCCAGACCGCCGTATCGTAGTTGTGGATTCACTTGCCGCAACGATTAGGTCAGGGCTCTTAGTCTATAAAGCAGTTCAGTTAAAGGAAGCTGGAAAAAATCTGGATGAAATTGCTGCCTGGTTAGAAGAAAACAAATATCATCTCGTACATAATTTTACCGTGGACGATCTTTTTCATCTGCATCGCGGCGGACGTCTCTCTAAGACAGCTGCAATTGTAGGTACGATGATCAATTTAAAACCGGTACTTCATGTCGATGATGAGGGACATCTTGTCATGTTAAGCAAAGTGCGCGGTCGCAAGAAATCACTGATCGGACTGGTCGACTGCATGGAAAAACAACTCGGTGACTGGAAAGATAAAAATGATATTATCTTTATCAGTCATGGTGACTGCCCGGAAGATGCACAGTTTGTTGCTGATCTGATCAAAGAACGTTTTGGATATGAAAATTTCATGATTGATTATATCGGTGCTACAATTGGTGCACATTCCGGTCCGGGTACCGTTGCACTGTTTTATATGGGAGATCACCGTTAACCTCTATAGCAGCCATATCTTTTACACCTTATAAGTAATCTGTGATTCCAAAAGAGGCATTTGAAAAATGAAAAATCATTTTTCAAATGCCTCTTTTCCTTCTTCCTGATACCATTCCTCTCCTGCTGTGCAGATCAAAAGCTGTCCACCGCCTTTTGCTGCGTGGTGAATGTGCCAGTTATTACGGCATCCCGGTTCAAATGTCACATTTGCCATAAATACAGCACAGTTCTTCGGATCTGCCAGTGGATTCAGATAAGAATTACCGATAAAAATACTGTGCAAATCCTGTATTCTCCGCACCCGTTCGAAATACGTTCTGTTTTTCAAATTCTTCTCTACTTATAGTCTTCATAATTGTATTGCTCCTTTCCGTTGACGGATTCTATCATCTGCTTCCCCATCGGAAGTACTTATAAATTCTACAACTTGAAGTGCACTATAAGTCAAGAAATTTCTGCTAGTTTGTAAATTTTACAGCCGTACCATATGCAATGACTTCTGCTGCCCCCTGCATAACTGCAGAAGATGCATAACGGATATTTACAACCGCATCAGCACCTAAGCTCTCTGCCTCTTCCACCATGCGCTTTGTTGCAAGTGCTCTAGCCTCATTCATCATTTCATTGTATGCCTTTAACTCTCCGCCAACTAATGTTTTGAAACTCTGTGTAATATCTTTTCCAATATTTTTACTCTGGATCGTGCTTCCCTTTACCAGACCAAGCATTTCTAAATTTTTTGCCGCTGATATAATCAGTATTTACTAAGATCATCTTCTTCTCCACTCCTTATCTCCTGCACACGTTCTACGGTTACTGCAAATGCTACTCCTGCCAGTGCCAGCGGAATAATTACCATCAATAATTTCATGATGACAGTCAGATCCGGGATCAGCATAAATACCGCAGCAATTGCAACATAATACACGATCAGAACTGCTGCAATGATAATCGGAGCGATCATTTTGTTTCGATGTTCCTTTTTCATAACTTTTGCCCCCTTTGTGTATTATCTAATTAATACAATAATACATTCAACAGAATATGTCAACCACAAATCAACGCAAAATATCCCCAGTCCCAGATGATATGTTCAAAACTGTTTTCCAAATATTCGTAAATATCATCTTCCTCATATCCCGTCATGCGGGAGACCACAACCATATAATCACGCACATCTTCGTAGGAAATTCCTCTTCGGCAGGAAGTTGAAATTCCTTCTTCGCGGAAGCTCCCCTCCCCCTGACTTAACCGCCAGTGCAGAAAAACAGCATGCCTTATTGTGGCATATTCCATTGCGATCCACTGCACCTGCACGACCATCTCCTCTAAATTTCCTTCCGGTTTTAAAGAATCTGCATACAACTCTGTCAAAAGGAACCGCCGCATCAACGCTGGTATTTCAAAAACTGTACTTCAAACTCCTGCCATTCTTTTACAACTTCCTCATCGATTCCCTGTTCGGATAACTGTTCTGCAAGCTGTGCCACAGGCTCTAAGTATTTTTCATACAATCCTTCCCTGCGATAATTCTCTGCAAGGTCCAAAAACAGTTCGTTGCGCTCCTCAATGGAATACTGCAGTGTCTGTTCAATTCCATCAATCGTTTCTGAAAGTTCTAAAAGGAATCCACCCGGATACATTTTTGCCATGTCTGTCAAATCCAGTCCCAACGCATCTTCTGCCGCATCTTTTACCTGCTTATTTTCCATACACCATCTTTTGCCTGCTCATCTTCCACACGCTCATATAGATCAAGCAGCACATAAAAAATCTTCATCAGATTATGCTCCGGCGTATGCGCTCCATCCTCCATCAGCTTCATTAAAAATGCGCGCAAGTTCACAAGCGTCGCAAGTTCCCGATAAGCAGATGTATCCATCTCCCCGGAAAATGAAATATGTTCTCTTTTCCGCAACAGATCAATGACCGCCGGACAAGACGGCATCAGGCGTATTCTGTGACATCTTCGTTAAAGGTATGGATCTCTCTTGGAAAAGCTGACAGGTCTGTGAAAGTATCTCATCCCCATAAGTAAGAACCAATCTGCACAATTTTTTGCCATTCAGAAATGGACAATTTTTCTCTTTATTTAATCCAATGACTCTGCCGCCATCCTTCTTCGTTACATATCCACTCAGCTTTTCTTTTTTTGTCTGCTGCCCTCTATCTGTATCATACATCCCGTCCGGCGTCAGAGTGTGTTTCCACTTTACAAAAGTGTCCTCATCCACCCCGATCTTCCATTCCCTGCAGCATGTAAAACTGCACCGGTCTGCTATACAGGTAAAATCTTCATAATAATCCGGCTTCATTTCTCTCTCCTAGCTTATGAATAAATATAGGGCTGTTTTTTCAAAGGGTATTTTTACCTTTTGAAATCCAGCCCCACATTTTTTATAAAATCTTCGTCGTCCACTTTGAGCAGTCCCACACAGCGTTCACCACATCCTGATAGAAATCCGGCTCATGACAGATCAAAAGTACTGCTCCGCGGTATTCGTTTAGAGCACGCTTTAATTCGTCTTTTGCATCCACATCCAGATGGTTCGTCGGCTCGTCCAGAAGCAGGATGTTAGTCGTGCGGTTCATCAGTTTGCACAGACGTACTTTCGCCTGCTCACCACCGCTAAGTACACGCACCTGGCTTTCGATATGCTTTGTGGTCAGACCGCATTTCGCAAGTGCTGAACGCACTTCGTACTGGGAAAAAGCCGGAAATTCTTCCCAGATTTCTTCGATACAGGTATTTTTATTTTCCCCTTTAATCTCCTGCTCAAAATAACCGATCTCTAAATTTTCCCCCAGAGTGACTTCCCCTGATAAAGCCGGAACCAGTCCTAAAATACTGCGCAGTAAAGTCGTCTTTCCGATACCGTTTGCACCGACTAAGGCGATCTTCTGACCGCGTTCCATAGAAATATTAAGCGGCTTTGATAACGGTTCATCGTACCCGATGACAAGATCTTTGGTCTCAAAGATATATTTTCCCGGTGTCCTTCCGAGTTTGAAATCAAACTCCGGCTTTGGACGCTCTGCGGCAAGCTCGATCACATCCATTTTATCAAGTTTTTTCTGACGGGACATCGCCATATTTCTCGTAGCAACGCGGGCCTTGTTGCGCGCCACAAAATCTTTTAACTCACTGATCTCCTGCTGCTGTTTGCGGTATGCAGCCTCAAGCTGTGATTTTTTCACTGCATAAACTTCCTGGAACTTATCGTAATTTCCTACATAGCGGTCAAGTCTCTGATTTTCCATATGATAAATGATATTTACCACGTCATTTAAAAACGGGATATCGTGTGAGATCAGGATAAACGCATTCTCGTACTCCTGCAGATAACGCGTCAGCCATGCAATGTGCTCTGCATCTAAATAGTTTGTCGGCTCATCCAAAAGAAGAATGTCCGGTTTCTCTAAAAGAAGCTTTGCAAGCAGCACCTTCATACGCTGTCCACCGCTTAAATCTGAAACATCATGGTCAAGTCCCAGTTCCAATAATCCAAGTGCTCGCGCAACCTCCTCCACTTTGCTGTCGATAACATAGAAATCATGCATCGTCAGCATATCCTGGATCACACCAAGTTCTTCCATCATGGCATCCATCTGATCCGGATCGGCACTGCCTAACTGATCGCAGATCTCATTCATGCGTTCTTCCTGCTCAAACAGCCACGCAAACGCCGACTTTAGGACGCTCTCGATTGTCATCCCCTTCTGCAGGTGGAATTCTGATCCAGATATCCGGTCCGCACATTTTTCGCCCACTCAACTTTTCCCTCATCCGGCATCAGTTTTCCGGTCACAATGTTCATAAATGTGGACTTTCCCTCGCCATTGGCTCCAACTAATCCGATATGTTCCCCCGCAAGCAGGCGGAATGAAACATCCTCAAAAATTGCACGGTCGCCAAAGCCATGGGTCAGATGTTCAACATTTAATATACTCATATTTTTCCTCTTTACTTTCTGTTATTATCTATATGGTACTCACGTTTTGTTCCGGCAAAACCACTATTGTATGCTCACGTTCAGCATCTTTTCCGTCTTCCGGTACACATGCCGGTACGCCGGGAACAAAATGCGTCCGCGAAGATCCATGCGACCGGGCTTGCAAAACATGCTGCCGGAAAACCAAACAGCGGCACTAATGCAAATCCGACGAGCGTTCTCGCCGCCATCTCACAGACACCTGCTAAGATTGCAAACTTGCTGTATCCCATACCCTGGATCAGGAAACGGACGATATTGACAAATGCGAGTGGAATGTAAAATGCACTGTTGATCAATAAAAACAGGTATACATTCCCGATGACTTCCACCTCAGCGCGTTCCACGAAGAACAGTGCAAGATTTCTTCCGGTCAGCGCCAGAATACCAAATGCAAGGATCGCATATCCGATTCCAAGTATGGAACATGCCTTTAAGCCTTTTGAAATACGATCCATTTTCTTTGCACCGACATTCTGTCCGCCATAAGTTGCCATCGTCGATCCCATCGCGTCAAACGGACAGCAGAAAAACATTCCGATCTTGCTTCCGGCAGTCATGGATGCAACTGCGTTTGAACCAAGTGTATTGACTGCACTCTGTAAAATAACGCTTCCAATTGCCGTGATGGAATACTGCAGTCCCATCGGCACACCCATGCCACAGAGTGTTTTCATATAAGAGCTGTTCCATCTTCGTTCCTCTGCATCAGGATGCAGGATCTCAAACTTTTTCCAGCTGTAGATCAGGCATCCGATCCCGGATACTGCCTGTGAGATCACCGTCGCAAGTGATGCACCCGCCACACCCAGATGAAGATTTATGATAAATACAAGGTCTAACGCAATATTCATCACAGATGAGATCACAAGGAACACAACCGGCGTCTTACTGTCTCCCATTGAACGGATGATCGCAGAAATAAGATTATACAAATATGTTGCCGGTATTCCTGCAAAAATGATCACGATATACAGATACGCCTCGTCGATAATGTTGTCCGGCGTGCGCATCAGTTCTAAGATCGGGCGGCAGAATACTACTGTGACTGCGTCATGACCACTGCAAAAATTGCAGATAAATAAATGGCATTTACCATAAATGCACGCAGTCCACGGTAATCCCCGGCACCAAATTTATGTGCCAGTGGAATTGCAAAACCGTTGCAGACACCCATACAAAATCCGATGATCAAAAAGTTTAAAGATCCGGTGGAACCTACCGCTGCAAGTGCATCCACACCGAGAAATCTTCCGACAATGAGTGTATCCACCAGATTATAAAACTGCTGAAACAGATATCCAAACAAAAGTGGAATGGAGAAACCTAAAATCAGCTTCATCGGAGAACCATTCGTCATATCTTTTGTCATATTTCATCCTCTTTTCCCTTATATTTCCCCACAATGTTTTTCAAAAATCTCAAAAAAACTGTCCGTCTGTATACCATCTGTGGTATCTAATGTGAGTTCATCCCACATATCTTTGTTGATACTGGAATTCAGTCCCGCCACAAACTGGTTATAGACATCATCAAATGCCTCTTTTTCTCTTTTTTCCACGATATTGGACTTGTTTGCCTCTGTCAGTTCCTCATTATATTTATTCAGGCATTTAATAAAATAAAACCTTTGCCTGCCTGGATCATAGACGACGTCTGTCCATTATCAAGATTAAACGCAACCTCCTCGACCTCTTTGGGCAGTTCATCCCTGGCCACCGTAGTCTGTATGGAAGAAAGTTCATTATAGTTATTTGCCACAGATGCAAAATCATCTCCACGCTCTAACTTTGCTGCCACATCACTTGCCTTTGTACTGTCTGCGACAAATATCTGCATGATCTCGATCACACGCGCCTCATCGTCACTAACTTCCTCATTTACACTGTTTGTCAGCGAATTATAAAGTTTCTGTGCTAATGCGTAATGCTGATAATATTCGCTGATATCGCTCTCCGTCACTTCAAGATAAGTATTTTCTTCTTTTGAAAGTGATGCATAATACTCTGCCGCCGCCTCTGATATTGCAGAAAGCTCATCCTCTGAAAGTGCAACTTCCCTTGACTGTGCAAGCAGATCCATGCTGACCACCTGGGTTAATTCTTCCATTGTGACCGCTTTGATATATTTTACCAATGAATCATCCCCGAAATCATGTTTCCAGAGATCCACACCATATGCCGTCCCGTAGATATTCTGATAATTCGTCAGATAAACCCGCGCCTCTTTCAAACTGCAGACGGTTCCCTCGATCTTGAATACCTGACGGTCATTTAATATATTCGAAACCACAATATTTTTATTTCCGATCCGGCATCCGGTCAATAACAGCGACATGCCACACAGCACAGCTGCTACCCTTGTAAATTTTCTCTTCATCCTAATTTACCCAATCTGATAGAAAGTCCTATTGTTCCATTGATTTTAAGATACTTCTTGCAACGGAAATTCCGTTTGCAGATGCCTGCTGCAATCCTCTCGTCACAGATGCTCCGTCTCCGATCGCACGCAGTCCTTTTACGCTGGTTTCAAAATCAGAGTTGACCACTACCTTGTTGGAATAGAATTTTACTTCCACACCGTAAAGCAGTGTCTCGTCGCTGGCAATACCCGGTGTTACCTTATCGAGTGCCATAATCATTTCCTCAATATCGACCATGATACGGTGCGGGAATACTAAGGAAAGATCACCCGGCACAGCATCCTTTAAAGTCGGGATCAGGTTATTCCTGCAGAGGCGTTCCTCCGTTGTTCTTCTTCCTCTCTTGAAATCACCAAATGTCTGTACTAAGATTTTTCCGTCGCAGAGCATGTTGGAAAGCTGTGCGATCTGTTTACCGTACTCGATCGGTGTCTTAAATGGTTTGGTAAAGTTTTTGGAAACCAAAATTGCAAAGTTGGTATTGTTGGTCTTTAAATCTTTCGACTTGTATGCGTGACCGTTTACCACCGCAAGTCCGTTATCGTAGTATTCTGTTGCGACCTCACCGGACGGTTGGTACAGAAGGTACGCACCTTATCATCAAATGTCGGTGTATGGTAAACCAGTTTTGCCTCATAGAGGTTCTGATTTAAAAATTCCATGACCTCATCGCGCACCTCCACACGTACACCAATGTCTACGGTACCTACATTTGTTTCAATATCATGCTGTCCGCAGATATGTGAAAACCAGTCAGCACCCTCTCGTCCAACTGCAGAAATAACCTCTGCTGCAAGATATTCCTCATCTTTTTCGGTAATGATCCCTTTGACCTTGTTATCCTCAATGATGATATCTTTGACCATGGTGTTAAATTCCATCTCAACGCCCTGCTCTAACAGATGCTCCTGCAGTCTGGAATAGATTTTGTAGCCTTCCTCTGTTCCAAGGTGGCGGATCGGACATTCGATCAGTTTTAAGTTTGCATTGATCGCTTTTCTGCGGATCTCACGGATCTCTTTTTCTTTATCCACTCCGTAAACTTTTGTATCTGCACCGAATTTTAAATAAATATCATCGGATTCTTTTAATAATTCCACGGTTTTATCATAGCCTAAAATTTCCGGCAGATTTCCTCCGACATCCGGGGAAAGTGACAGTTTACCGTCAGAAAAAGCTCCCGCTCCGGCAAATCCGGTCGTGATGGAACAAGGTTTACATCCAACGCAGACTTTTGTCTTACGTTTCGGACATTCTCTCTTTTCGATTCGTCTGCCCTTCTCAATCATTAAAATTTTCAGATTCTTCTTTGCATGGATCAGTTCATATGCACAAAAGATACCAGATGGACCGGCTCCAATAATAATCACATCATATTGTTTCATTCTTTTTTCCTCTTACCTGTCTATTTGTCCTGTTTACCGATTTCTCACACGCATCTGTATTTTGGCATAGCGTATTCCATAAAAACGTCATTCCTACGCTTCCACGATCAGATATCTGCCGTCCGGGATTGCAAAAACTTCCTCTGCCTCTGCTAAATCCGCATTGCTCATTCCGGCAATATCTGCGCCCTCATCTTCAAAATAAGCACGGACTTCTTTGATATTTTTGCAGACAACTGCCATGCAGTCCTCTAAAAATTCTTCGGCCTCCTCCGGCGATTCTGCAACATTTTCTTTAAAAAGCTGCATCTGATGTTCCAAAAAATACTGTACTACCGCTTCATCGTACATAATAATCCTCCATTCTGTGCAGTGTAAAAATCTCATTTTTCACACTGTATTTTCCCGCTTATCTACCATGTATATGGGTCAATTCCAAGCCGGTCAAGCTCTCTGTAAATCGCTGCAACCGGAAGTCCTACCACATTATTATAGTCACCGTCGATTTTGTCAATATAAATTGCAAATTTTCCCTGGATTCCGTATGCACCGGCTTTGTCCGACGGTTCTCCTGTCGCAATATAACGCAAAATTTCACTTTTCTTTAACTGTCTGACAAAAACGTCAGTCTTTTCATAAAAGATATGTTCCCCTGCCCTGCCGGTCCGGTCGATAAACACAAAAGCAACCCCTGTGTAAACCGAATGGCTTTTCCCTGACAATAAAGAGAGCATGCGGAAGGCATCTTCCTCATCTTTTGGTTTTCCTAAGATTTCGCTGCCTGCGGCAACAATGGTATCTGCACCGATAACTAAAGTATCCTGCGGTGTCATCAGCGTCCGATGCTCATCTCCATATGTTTTTAACATGGATGCGACTTCTCTCGCCTTCTGTGCTGCAAGTTCCATGACAACCTCTTTTGGCTCTTTTTTTATGATGATCTCCTCCCCCTTTGCCGGACAGACCTCAAAGTTAAGACCGATCTGCTCTAAAAGTTCACGGCGTCTTGGGGACGCGGATGCTAAAATAATCTGTGACATGGTCAAATTTCCTTTCTGCTGCATGCTTATCTGCTTCTTAACATTGCACAAAACTCCAATCAGACTGGCTTTTGTACAATGTTTTTAAATTTTCTATACCGGGATCACTTTCCCAAGCCGGAATGAATACAACAGTTTTTCCTTTACTTTCAGCGGATTTCCGGCTGCATCTTTCTCATTTTCATAGACTCGGTTTAGCGCTTCCTCGTAAAGTTTTAACTGTGCTGCATAACGCTCGGACAATTCCTTTTCCGTATCCACACGGTCTGTTTTATAATCAAGAAGGACAATACCGTCCTTTTCAATCCAGAATACATCGATGATTCCCTGGATCAGTGTCAGCTCTTTCCCTGTATATTCCGTTTCTCCTATATTTCCTACACGCCCCATGCTTTTTACCTTTTCCGCCTGTTCCGTGTTTTCAGCAAAACCAAACTCGTCTAACTGTTCATCCGTAAATCCCATGACAAATGGTTTCTCACGGTACAATTTTCCGTCTTTTTCAGCTGCTCCCATCCGTTTTCCAATATCTGCATTTACAAAATATTCAACCTGCGGTATGCGAATCAGTCCATGCATCTCCGGTGTGATCTGTTCTTTCTCCAGCATCCCGGCGACCTGCTCTTTTGCGGACACACCGGAAGAAAACTGGTAGCACTCCATGATGCGGTGCATTGCCGTTCCGCGAAGTGCTCCAGGGCTGGCATCCTCACTTTGCTGCTCTATTTCTCTTGCAAATGCAGGCACATACGGCACAACCTCCTCGGATTGAAAAACAGGAACTGCCTCCTCCTCTTTTTCAAACGCCTCCCGCATGGCACGATGTTTTAACTCCGACACGGAATACTTATTTTTTCTCTGCACATCATTTTCATATGCATACCGTCTGTGAAAACGCTCCGAGAACTGCTGCACTTTTTTTTCATCTGCCTGCGCAGCTTTTCCATGCAGGCTGAACGGTTCCAGTCATCTTTGATCTGTGTTTCCAGTTCTTCCTGCACCAGTTCTGCCGCCCGCATCAGACGTATCTGATATTTATCCTGACAGGATGCAGCCGCAGGCAGAATCCAGTCCAAATAACCGGCTGCACTCTCGCGTCCCAGATAAGATAACAGTTCCTCTGGAAATGCTTTTATATAGGAAAGTGTCTCCTCTGCCTTTTTCAGACTTCCGGTTAAGATCAGCTTTTCTTTCGCTCTCGTTAATGCCACATAAAGGACACGCAGTTCCTCGCCAAGATTTTCCATATCGATCTGCTTTGCGATAGCACGTTTTGCGATCGTCACGGATTTTACACGCTGTTTTCCGTCCATATAGTCAAGACCGATGCCAAGTTCCGGGTGTAATACCAGACGGCTTCTTGTATCCTGGCGGTTAAAGTTTTTTCCCATCCCGGCGGCAAATACGACCGGAAATTCCAGTCCTTTACTCTTATGGATACTCATAATGCGCACGACATTTTCGTTTTCCCCGATCAGATCTGCCTCGCCGAAATCCACATCGTATTTCTGCAGTTCATCAATATAGCGCACAAAATGAAACAGTCCCTTGTAACTGGTATTTTCATAGGCGATCGCCTTCTCCACCAGCATTAAAAGGTTTGCATGACGCCTGTCTCCGGCTGGCATTGCTGCAGCATAATCGCCGTAACCGGTCTCCTTTAACAGCAGTTCGATCAGCTCATGGATCGGTGTATCCGGCACAAGCTGCCGCAGTTTTTCGTAGGTAACATAAAACCGGTATAACTTTTCTTCGGAATCATCCCTGCCCTGTCCCGGATTTTCCTCCACTTCCTGTTTCAGACGCTCACATTCCTCCAAAACACACTCGTAAAATCTGACATCCTTGTCTTTTAAACGCAATTTTGCAAGTTCCTCATCCGAAAGTCCTGCGATTGGTGAACGAAGCACCGCTGTCAGCGGGATATCCTGTCTCGGATTATCCAAAATACGAAGCATGGAGAGCACGGTCTGCACCTCCACCGTACTGAAATATCCTGTCGCCGAAACAGTATGTGCCGGAATTCCTGCATCATTTAACACAGCAGCAAAACGGTCTGCATATCCGCTCAGGCTTCGCAGCAGAATGACCATATCCGAATACTGCACCGGGCGCAGTTCCCCGGTTGCCTTGTCGGTCACCTTCTGCGTTCCCATAAGCTCTTTGATCCTTTTTGCAATCATCCGTGCTTCTAACAGTTTCTTATCATCCGCTGCAGCATCATCCAACAGTTCATCATCCCCGTCCACCAGTAAAATTTCCGGTGTGAACACGTCCGTTTCTTCCTGATAAGAAGCTCCCGGATAAAGTGCTGCGTCCGCATCATATTCCACATTTCCAAGATCGCGCTTCATGATGCGGTAAAAAATATCGTTGGAAAAATCGAGTACTTCATTTCTGCTTCGGAAATTTTTATGCAGGTCAATGCGCTGCATTTTTGCATCCGTCAGGCTGTAAGTATCGTATTTTTCCATGAAAAGTTCCGGTCTTGCCAGACGGAAACGGTAGATACTCTGTTTGACATCCCCGACCATAAAAAGGTTGTATTCACCGCGCTCCTCCCGTGAAATTGCACGTAAGATTGTCTCCTGCACCTCATTGCTGTCCTGGTACTCGTCGATCATGATCTCTTTGAAATTATCCCGGAACTCCTCGGCGGTCTTTTTGACTTTGCCGGTCTCCTCATCGACAAAGATATTTAACGCAAAGTGCTCAAGGTCATGGAAATCCACCAGATTTTTCCGCCGTTTTTCCGCCGTAAACGCCTCGTCAAATTCCAATGTCAGACGCACTAACTCTGCCGCCATCGGCGCCGTCTTTTTCATCTGCTCTGCCATGATCTCCGGTGATGTGAAAAAATACTGGCGGTTTATTTTTTTGACCGCATCCTTTCCCATCTCTCGCAGTTTTTTGACCAGCTCTAATTTTTCTTCGTTTCCGTCAAATCCACGGGAGGAAGCAAGCCTGTCATAGGATAAATTGCGGTAATTCTGATAAAAATCCGCAAAACTTTCACTCGCAGCGATCTCCTTATATTTTTCCAGGTCGCCCTCTAATGCTTTCGCATACATATCCGGCCCGTCATCGTCCTGCGTCAGTTTGTATGCCCGCCCGGAAAGTACCACAAGATCCTCTGACACCCGTTTTAAGTTCTGAAGAAGCGACTGCATGAAAGCTGCGCTTTCCAAAGATGCCTCGTCCTCTATGCCATAGCTTCTGCTGCCGCAGGCAGCCATTTCTTTGGCCATGGATAACTCCTTGAAAACTCATAGAGCTGTAAGATCATGCCGGAGAGCGCCGCATCATTTCTGCCGGATGCATATCCGTCCACAAATGCTAAAAATTCCGGCGCACTCTCCTCATAATTTTTCAACAGCACCTTTGCGAGCACGTCCTCTTTTAACAGTTTCAACTCGCCCTCATCCCCGATTCTGAAATTCGGTTCGAGATCGATCTCATGAAAATGATTACGGATCACATACAGACAAAAACTGTCGATCGTCGTGATCTGGGCATTGTGTAAAAGAGAAAGCTGACGCTGTAAATGTTCGTCGTCCGGCTGTTCTTTTAAGGCATTCTCCAGTGCATTTCCGATTCGTTCACGCATCTCTGCCGCAGCCGCATTGGTAAATGTCACGATCAAAAGACGGTCAATGTCCATCGGGTGCTCTTTGTCCGTAATGATCTTTATGATACGTTCCACGAGCACCGCAGTCTTACCGGAACCTGCTGCCGCGGAAACTAATATATTTCTGTCTCTGAGTTCGATGACCTTTCGCTGGTCATCTGTCCATGTCATTCCCATGTTTTGCTCCGTTTCTGACTTTTTATTTTTGCACCTGTCACATCACATTTATTCACCGTCCGGATTTTTTCCCGGCTCTCCAATCTCTTCCCGGATATGTGCAAGGATCTCCTCACTGCTGTCAAATTTTTCAAACTGCTGATAGGAAAATCCCGGCATGCGTACATCAAATCCGCAGATCGTGTGATATGGACAGTAATCGCAGCCGCTCCTGTCTCCTAACAGGTAAGGTTTTACCGCCACATTTCCGGCAAAGATCTCTTTTCCCACATGCTCAATCTTCTTTCGCACATAATGGGACATCAGTCCAAACTCATAGGTGCTCGCCGTCTTAGATGTCGCCTTTAAGGAGCCGTCCGCTTTTAAGGCTACCGGGATCACTGTCGATGTGCCTGAAAAATCAGTATCCATCGCACCATAGATTTCCGGATCTTCATTGACCAGACCTCCCACTTTAAGCTGTTCTAGAATACTCCGTCTGATCTCCTCCTCGGACTCCTGACCATCCGCATCCACCATCGGATCTGTGATGTGATAATAAAAAATACCTGCAGGTTCCGTATCTTTTCCCTTATATTTTTTCTTTGTGAGTTCCAGTGCCGCATTCATGTAGACGACAAGCTGGAGCTGCAGTCCATAATAAAAATTTAAAAGTGAAAAAGTGGTGTTGCCCGATTTATAATCAATGATTTTTACATAGACCTTATCGTCTGTCTCGTAAGTATCAACGCGGTCGATCCTGCCGCGCAGACGCATTTTTTCATCTTCACCCAGTTGAAACTGCACCGCATCCAGCCGCTCGGCGCGCGAAAATGACACCTCAAAACCGCTCGGCACAAACTTTCCTTTCCGCACCTGTAACATCAGTGCCCAGATCGTCCGTTTTGCCGTTGCCTCCATCCGCTTTAACAGGTAACTGTTTCTTGCGTCCTCGAATACATCCCCAATCCCGCTGCCTGCGATCGCATCTTCCATGCTCTGGGAAAGCAGGGCTTCCTGCGCTTTCTCCGGGATATCAAACCAGGTATAATCCGACAGCTCTATGCCCTTTGCAAAACGCTCTAACACATCATGATAAATATTTCCCATATCCACACTCGCAAACTGCTGCAGTTCCCGTTCTTTAAGCCGCAGTCCATAACTTAAATAATGAGCAAACGCACAGGCAGCAAACTGTTCGAGCCTTGTCACGCTGTTTTCTAAGGTATTCCCATATAAAGCTTTCGTGACTGCCTTGCTGATCGCATCATCTTTATGGGCGCCAAACGCCGCATCAAAAAGCTGCATTACTTTTTCCCGTTCACCCTCATCCGACAGGTACCATGCCAAAAGTGCAGTCCATGCCTCTTCATCCTCCACCGGTTTTGTCAGCCCTTCCATCAGAAACGGCAGGGCACTTTCCGCAGTCAGTGCACCTTCTAATGTCTCCTCCTCGGACGGTTCTTCCACCGCAAGCTGTGGGAACAGTTTTAAGAGTGTCCCGATCAGATACGAACGCCGCAGTGCTTTTCCATCGGAGTTGACGCGGCAGAATGTCACATACAGCCGCTCGGACGGTTTTGTCATATTTAAATACAGGTAAAACTTCTGGATAAATACTTTTTCCCTTGCGCCCGGCGCCAGTTCCAGGTGATATTCTGCCATCTTTTCACGCTCAAACTGGGAAATAATGCCACCCTGATTCCCTGCTTTCGGCACAACTCCGTCGTTGACACCGACAAAAAATAAGATTTTTACATGGTTCAGACGGGTTCTCTCGATATCCCCGACTGTCACCGTGTCGTTACCCGGCGGGATAATACCGACTTTTGCCGCCTCAAATCCGGCATCTAAGATATCACTGTATTCCCGGATCGTCATCGTCTCATCGCCCAGCAGAGACGTCACTTTGTCGAGCAGATCCATCACGATTTTATAGATCTGGTCATATTCCTTTGCCCGCGCCTGATTGCCATGCGCCTCGAAAAAGTTTCCACGCTCCTTTAATAACTGCTCCATGTTAAGCCGTCTGATCAGACTGTATAACTCATAGGTCTGTGTGCTGACCGTATTGTCTTTTCCACGGAATGCCTCAAGCAGCGGCTTAAAATTCTCATAAACCGCCTCACGGATCTCATTTAACCGTGCCATATCCTCCAATGTCCCATCCGGCATTACAAACGTCCACGGTCTGCTCCAGCGGGATGCACCGCGGATGCCCCGTGCGAGGACATAATTTTCCAGGCGGTCGATCTCCTGTTCTGTAAGTCCATGGGATCCTGTTTCCGGCTGCTGCGTCAAATCTTCCGTTGCAGCCGGATCTGGCTCCTTGTCGGAATTTTTTGCCTCGGTCACGACTTTCGCTGCAAGCCCGCACCGCAAAAACCGGAACACACTTTCATAAGAAAAATCATATTCGATCATCTCTAAGATCGCCCGGATACACTCGATAAACGGGTGGAACAAAATATTTTTCGTCTGATCAATAAAGTACGGGATATGGTACTGCTCAAAGATCTCCGGCACATAATTGCCATACTGCTGCACATCCCCTGTCACGACTGCGATATCCCGGTAACGGTAACCATTCTCCCTCGTCAGGCGCACGATCTCGCGGGCAGCAAATTTTAATTCTTCCCTCGGATTTTTCAGGGACGTGATGCGGATATGCTGCATAGATTGTTCCGATGCTTTGTATCTGTAGCTTCCCGCTCCCGGACGAAAGAGATTCTGCTCCATAAAATAAAGGTCGGCAGCATTGGCATAGCGCCTCTGTTTTCCGGTCGGCAGTACCAACGGCTCCTCCACCGGAACTTTGCACAGTTCTGCCACTTTCAGTAGCGACGCCACCGTTTTTTACTCATGGCAAAAAGTTCATGTACACCCCTGCACTGGTAAAAATCTTCCCTGACATCCATCGTGACAGACACGCTGACCTTCTTTGCCAGCACAAGCAGTTTTTCCATCAGACGGTTCTGGATCGGTGTAAATCCGGTAAACTCGTCCAACACGATCACACTATTACGAAGCAGTTCGGACTCTTCTGCCACATCATAAAGAAGCTCTAACACTTCCTCTGCCGTGATATATCTGCCCTTTAAATACTCCGTAAATCCCTGATACATCGTGAGGACATCCTGCATTTTTAAGCGCAGTCCCTCCCCAAGCGGTTCTTTCTCCAAAAACTCTGCCAGCGCATCCGGACGGACATTATACTGCATCAGCTCTGAGATCAGGGATTTTACCTCGCCGACATATCCCATCTTATTCATATTCGCACCAAGCACTTTCAGTTCTGCTTTTTTCTGTTCTGCCACCTTGCGCAGTACAAGATTTTTTCCGGTCTCTTCCAGCACAACCACATTTTGTTTTCCAAGATCATCAAAGACGCGGTATGCGAGTCTTGCAAAACTGAGCACATCCACGTTCATGATTGCATGCTGTTTTTGCCTCTCGACCAGTTCCCGCTGTGTCTGCATGGTAAACTGCTCCGGCACAATGATTAAAAACTGCTGCTCTTTATTTTCTTTCGCCTGTTTCAGCACGGAATCATACAGAAAATCCGATTTTCCGCTGCCCGAATTGCCAAATATAAATTGTAGGGACATCTGTTTTCTCCTGAAAATTCAATCTTAAAATATTGTATCACACATTATTTCTTTTGAAAAATGTTATCCTGCGGGTTGGAGTCAAATAGTGCATTTAAACTTCTTGATTGACAAATTTTTCACACCCGAATCCCGTAATAAAAGAAATGCCGTCAAAAACATCAGCAATTACCACAGACATTCCGATATCTGCGACCAAATAATATACCATAAACGGCACCAGTATGTCATTGAGACCATTCCCGCAATCATTGCCCTCTTTTTCTTCTCTCTTTCCATTTCCTGCCCCTTTCTGCTCTGTCATTCTATTTTGCATGTTAGTCCATTCTAACTCTTTTGTCAATTCAGGAAATTTCCACTGTCATATCATGTATCAGAGAGAATTTGCACCTGCCAGGTTAATTGCCCTTTGCCGGACGCACAACTGAAAGTTATGAAGCAGTCCAATGATATGCAATTCTTGGTGTTCCATTTTTAACATATATAATACCGCATTTCATAAAACCATTCTTTTCCATCAGCTTTTGCATGATTTGATTATCCGCATGGGTATCTGCCCTGATATTTTGAGAAATATTTTTACAATAATTTAAAACACACTGAAACAAACCATGCACCTGACCATCCCCAGCAAGTCTGTGAATAGTAAGATAAGGCTCTTCATTCAGCCAATTCCCATTCTCAATATGCTTATAAGCAGGTTCTGCACCTTTAAACAATGCAAATACCCCATGTATCCCATCTTTGTCATATATTACCCTGCATACATTCTGACAAATATCAGATTTTATTAGCTCTGCATCCGGATAAAAATGCCCCCATTGTGCAGGATTTCCGGACTTTATCATATAATCCTGTGCATATTTATAAATTTTCATAATCTGTTCAAAATCTGCCATATCAGCATTTTTCACATTCAGCATATATTTTATTCACCTCCGCAACTGCCGATTTACGAGTTTCATGATTCTTTGTCTGTTATATCGCTGAATCATTACAAACAACATATCAAACAATGCTGTCAAAATGCAAACGGAAAATTGACCTCCTCTCCTGCAGAAAAACAGCCTCTCCTGATGTCTCTGTAACCTTGAAACTTGCGCCATCCCATCCGTTGATTTTAATGGTTCCTTTTACACTTCCGTCATCTGATGTGAAAGCCAGCTCCCCGTTTCCATTGTCAACAAATGTTCCTTTTGTTTCTCCCTCTCTGTAAATGGAGATAAGCGCTTCATCCTCTCCTTCCAGCCCCTGTCTGGTGATCAGGGAACTGTATACGCTGCCAGTCCCCTGATTGTCCACAAACAGACCGTACTTTGCTGATTTTTCCGGCATAACAAAGGATTCCCCCTTTATCTTTGCCAGCTCATTTGCAATAACATAAGCCCTGTTCTTCGTGATCTCCTCCAGATAAGAATTCTGAAGAAGCGGATACATACTGCCGTTTTCTTCGTAAGATCCAATGTCAAGCAAGGTCACTTCTTCCTTCATAGCGATCCAGTTTCTCTGTTCTGCAAGGATCTTCTCCTTTGTCTGTGGATCTGCCAGATCGCTGAATCTGCTCCAAAGGTTATTTAATTCCGTATCCCATATGTCGAAAAACCATCTGGATGACAGATTCATTTCTGTCTGTGTCTGGGCTGCCTGCGCCAGCGGCGTATATTTCTTTACGATGTTCTCAATATTCTTCAATTCGTCCTGCAGTGATGCGGAACCTGATACCACATTGTCAACATCCGCTTTGATGTCCTCCGAATAGTCATAAGTAAAATCCGTTTCTTCATTTAATACGACGTCATTGTATTCTGTACTTTCTGTACTTTCTGTATTTTCTGTGCTTTCTGTGTCTTCTGTGCTTTCTGTGTCTTCTGTGCTTTCTGTGTCTTCTGTGTTTTCAAAACTGACCGAATCTTCCACCTGGGAAGATTCGCTTTCTATTCCTGTATTATTATTTTTTACTCCTTCTTTGCCACATCCGGCACAAAGTCCGGTCATTAATATTAATATCATGCTGTAAATTCTTTTTTTCATGTGTTTATACTCTCTACTTTCTGATTCATTGGGTGTTCTTTCCAGTTTTCTCTATCAGCAATTATAAATGAACATGAGAAAAAATACCAGCGGCCCCGTGAAACTTTGCATAAATAAAAAAGCAATACCTGAATTTAAAATAAACTCAAATACTGCTCATGAAACATCTAATATTGTATCTTTTTAGCCGAGGTATAACATTTCTCTCTATATTTAACCAAACTTGAAGTTACACTGCCATTTCCCATAATAATGATGAAACAAAAACATACTAACTACGACAGAACTGCATATTACATAAAAGTCACTCTTTTTTGAATTTAGCAATACTCTTTTTTTTAAACTACCTGTTATCCAGCGTGCAATAAAATATCTGTTTATAGTCCCAACCGTATTTGTAATAATATCGTTTATATCTGTGGTTTTAAAGGTAATAAAGTACAGTTTACAAGGGACTACACAGGTAGGTATCTGACGGGAGGGGTGCCGCCAGTCAGATTTTCCATGTGATGTTCAAGCTGTCGCTTGTGGCGGCTATGGTGGTGATCATCAAATCCACCACACGCCGCTTGTCATCAAAAGATACATTCTCCCAGGTATCGAGGTAGCCGGAAATCTGGCTGACCTGTTCCGGGCTGATGGCCTCCACAGTCAACTCCGCTATCCTTGCCAGAAGTTCCTGCTTGCGCCCGTCCAGTTCCGCTATCTTCACATTCACATAGGAGAACAGGACATTGTTTGCCCCCGTCAGACTGTCCACCAGCTTTTCAATCTCGCTGTCTACATGGGCAAGTTCCACTTGCAGGGCGGTGATTTTCGGGTTTGCCTTTGCCGCTTTCTTTTTTCCTGTCAGCGTCTTGTAGCTTGCCAGCTTCTTTACCATCTGCTGATAAACAACCGCTTCCAGTTCCGAAGTGATGATTTTCCCACAGCCAGGACAGCTTTTATTGTCCAGCCGTTTCGTGCAGCGGAGATACTGTTTGCCGGAGGGATTGTAGATACTCATAAGAGCATACCCGCAATTCCCGCACTTGATTTTTCCTGCCAGCCATGTGTGGGTGGCTTTCCGGGCAGACTGGATTTTCATGTTGTTCATCAGCTTCTTGCGGCAGGTCAGCCAGGTGTCGGAGGGGACGATACCCTCATGGGGAGCCAGTACCAGCATTTGGTCTTTTAAGTCGTTTTTCTTGCTGGCCTTTACATCTCGCCCTTGATACAGATAGCAGCCGTTCATGCCCGTAAAATCGGCAACGTCATTGACAATGACTGTACCTTGACTTTTGAAAAATTCGTACACATCAAGGTCTGCCTGCACATAGACAGGATTGCGTAACATCTGCGCCAGCGTGGGGCGTATCAGCTCTTTGCCATGGAACAAAATCCCCTGTTCGGCAAAGTACCGGGTAATGTCCCCGTAGGAAGTTGTGGGCTGGGCGTACATCTCAAACATCAGCCGGATATTGGCCGCTTCCTCCGGGTTTACCACCAGCTTCTTTGTGTTGATACCGTCCATCTTGATAGGCTCCGTATGGAAGCCGTAAGGGGCTTTCCCGCCCATCTTAAAGCCCCGCTGACTGCGGGAGTAGTAAGCGTCCGTTACCCGCTTCTGTATCGTTTCCCGTTCAAGCTGGGCGAACACGATACAGATATTCAGCATGGCCCGTCCCATCGGCGTGGAGGTATCAAACTTTTCCGTAGAGGACACAAACTCCACATTGTACTGCTGGAACAGCTCCATCATGTTGGCAAAGTCCAGAATGGAACGGCTGATACGGTCGAGCTTGTAAACCACGACCTTTGCAATCAAGCCCCGCTTGATGTCCCGCACCAGTTCTTGAAACTTCGGACGGTCTGTGTTCTTGCCGCTGTACCCTTTGTCTGTGTATTCCTTGCAGTTACCGCCTTTCAACTCGTATTTGCAAAATTCAATCTGGCTTTCAATGGAAATGCTGTCCTTTTTGTCTACCGATTGTCTTGCATAGATTGCGTCTATTCGATTGTTCATATTGTCGCTCCTTTTCTTAAAAAAGAAACGGAGCTGCTGACAGTTCTATTATACCGCCAGCAGCCCCGCAAATCAACGATGGCTTCGGAAAACCTTATGCCCCGGCTTCCTCTTTCTG
>ENA-OQAN01000332-OQAN01000332.1-human-gut-metagenome-genome-assembly--contig:-NODE-332-length-25666-cov-2.307843_pt1 | contig 25666 bp, 34 predicted proteins | sample MGYA00242735_ERZ504527 | MGnify/ENA primary metagenome ERZ504527 (study PRJEB26092, sample SAMD00036230) | human gut metagenome | host: Homo sapiens | study: EMG produced TPA metagenomics assembly of... | reverse complement strand
GATTGATCGAGTGAAGTTAAGAGTATTTTCATCGGTCCTGAATACTGAAACAATGGATGCGGATGGCGATAAGATTCTGCACGTAAACACATGGATTGCTGCGGGAGTGCCGGTGGTCCTGGTACGGAACAGCCTTTGCAGAGTGTAGAGGAAGCAAAAGAAATCTGTAATCGTATCGGTTATCCGGTTATGCTGAAGGCTTCTATGGGAGGCGGTGGTAAAGGTATGCGCCTTATTCATAGTGAGTCTGAAGTGGAAGAAGCTTATAATACAGCTCGTTCGGAATCTATGTCATCATTTGGTGATGATACAGTTTATCTGGAGAAATTTGTAGAGGAACCGCATCATATTGAATTCCAGATTTTAGGAGATAATTATGGTAATGCGGTACATCTGTTCGAACGCGAATGTTCTATTCAGCGTCGTAACCAGAAGATTGTAGAAGAAACTCCGTCTCCGTTTGTTACTCCTGAATTACGCCAGAAAATGGGTGAGGCTGCTGTAGCGGCTGCCAAGGCTGTAAATTATAAGGGAGCAGGAACAATTGAATTCCTTGTTGACAAACACCGCAATTTCTATTTCCTTGAAATGAATACTCGTCTTCAGGTAGAACATCCTATTACAGAAGAAGTTGTAGGTGTTGACTTGGTAAAGGAACAGCTCCGTATTGCAAACAATGTGCCTCTTCATTTCAAACAGGAAGATCTGAAGCAGCGTGGTCATGCTATCGAATGTCGTATTTGCGCAGAGGACTCTGAAAATAACTTTATGCCTTCACCGGGAGTTATCCGTCAGTTGATGGAACCCAACGGTATCGGTGTTCGTATCGATAGCTATGTATACGAAAGTTATGAAATTCCTATTTATTATGACCCGATGATCGGTAAGCTGATCGTATGGCTACTACTCGTGAATTTGCTATCGAACGTATGCGCCGTGTGCTTTACGAATACAAGATTACCGGCTTGAAAACAAATATCGGTTATTTGCGTCACATCATGAATGTACCTGATTTTGTAGAAGGTCATTATAATACCTTGTTTATACCAAAGCATCAGGATATGTTGCGTGAATGGGCTGGTCAGAAGGAAGAAGAAACTGAAAATATTGCTATGATTGCAGCATACATCGACTATCTGATGAATCTGGAAGAGAATAATTCTGGCTCTTCAGACAATCGTCCTATCAGTCGTTGGCGTGAGTTCGGATTGAAAAAAAGGTGTATTGCGAATTTAAAGAAGATATTTATGGAAATACATATAGGTGATAGAGTTGCTGACGTTACGTTGGTTAGCAAGGAAGGCAATAAAGTACAGTTGACTATCGACGGTGTTCCTTACGATGTTGATATTGTAATGGCAGAAAACGGTAGTTGTTCTATTTTGCATGAAGGAAAATCGTATAATGCAGAACTGATCCGTAAAGAAGGCGGAAAGAGTTATACGGTAAATGCTCATTACCAGTCATATAATATTGATATTATAGATTCGCAGGCAAAATACCTTCGCATGCGTAAGGGAGCTGATGAGAAACAGCAGGATAAGATTGTTTCTCCTATGCCGGGTAAAGTGGTTAAGATTCCAGTAAAGGCTGGCGACCGCTTGCAGGCTGGTGATATCGTGGTTGTGATAGAAGCCATGAAGATGCAGAGTAATTACAAAGTAAACAGCGAATGTGTTGTAAAAGAAATCTTCGTAAATGAAGGTGACTCTGTAAACAGTAACCAGGTTATCATGACACTGGATGTAATTAAAGAGGAGGATTAAATTTATGACAACAGCAGAACAATATAAAAAATTTGAGGAGCTGGATAAACTGGCTGCTCAGGGTGGAGGAGTAGAGCGTGTTGAAAAGCAACATGCCAATGGTCATATGACTGCCCGCGAACGTATTGATATGTTGCTCGATAAAGGTACGTTCAATGAAATTGATAAGTTTGTGGTTCATCACTGTACTGATTTCGGTATGGAGAAGAAACATATTCCTGGTGACGGTATCGTTTGTGGATATGGTAAAATTGATGGACGTCTAGTATATGTTTATGCTTACGACTTTACCGTATATGGTGGAACACTTAGTGCTACCGGTGCGCAGAAGATTGTAAAGGTACAGCAACTGGCATTGAAAAATGGTGCTCCGGTAATTGCTTTGAATGACTCGGGTGGCGCACGTATTCAGGAAGGTGTGGGAAGTATTTCTGGATATGCTTCAATCTTCTATCAGAATACTATTGCATCAGGTGTTATCCCTCAGATTTCAGCAATTCTTGGTCCGTGTGCAGGAGGTGCTTGTTATTCTCCGGCATTGACAGACTTATCTTCATGGTAAAGGAAAAGAGTCACATGTTTATCACTGGTCCGGATGTAGTAAAGGCTGTTACTCATGAAGAAGTTGATAAGGAAGAGTTAGGTGGTGCATATACTCATAGCAGTAAGAGTGGTGTTACTCACTTCCTTTGTGAAACAGAAGAAGAAACTTTGATGAGTATTCGTGAGCTGCTGAGTTTCTTGCCTTCTAACAACATGGAAGATGCTCCTTCTATTCCTTGTACAGATGATATCCGTCGTGCAGAAGAATCACTGATGACAGTTATTCCTGACGACCCGAATATGCCATATGATATCAAAAATATCATCGAACCGGTAGTCGACAATCATTATTTCTTCGAGGTTATGCCTCACTTTGCAAAGAATATTGTAGTCGGTTTTGCTCGTTTGGGTGGACGTTCTGTAGGTATCGTTGCCAATCAGCCGGCATATCTGGCAGGTGTGCTTGATATTGACGCTTCTGACAAGGCTTCTCGTTTCATCCGTTTCTGCGACTGTTTCAATATTCCTATTGTAACATTCGAAGATGTACCGGGTTTCTTGCCAGGATGTACACAGGAACACAATGGTATTATCCGTCACGGTGCAAAGATTGTATACGCTTATGCAGAAGCTACTGTTCCTAAGATAACAGTAATTACACGTAAGGCTTACGGAGGTGCATACATCGTTATGAATAGTAAACCTATTGGCGCTGATGTGAACTTCTCTTATCCTACAGCTGAAATTGCTGTAATGGGAGCAGACGGTGCTGTGAATATTCTGTATCGTAAAGCTACGCCGGAAGAAAAAGCTAAGGCTGTAGAAGAATACAAGGAGAAATTCTCTAATCCGTATCGTGCAGCTGAACAGGGCTATATCGATGAAATCATTCTTCCGAAAGATACTCGTTATAACTGAATTCAGGCACTTGAAATGACTCAGAATAAGAGTGTAAGCAATCCTCCGAAGAAACACGGTAACAATGCCTTTGTAATTGATTTGAAGGAAATAATATAAATTTAGCCATCTCAACCTTAATCCGTTGGGATGGCTTTTTGTTTTAATTCCATATAATTTCATGATATAGCACAACTGTTGTGTTTATTATTGTTTTTTATTTGTTTTTTAAGCAGACTGTATCGTTTGCAAGGCGACAGAAGTTTATTGAATATAATTCTTAAAATAATATTAAGTAGTATTTAAACACGTTTGAAAGCGTGGCGGTCAGTTCGAGGTTTCCTCTTTTTATATCGATTTTTTTGTATCTTTGAAGCGATAATTATTTAAGCTATTAGTATATGATGAAAAAATGGATAATGATGGCAGCATTATTTGGCTGTCTGTTTGCCGGAGTCTCTACAGTACAAGCACAGGAAGTTACTCCTGATGAAGTAGGATATATAGTTAAAGTGGGTGATGAAGCTCCCGATTTTGAAATGACTTTGACCGACGGTCAGAAAGTAAAATTATCTTCTTTGCGTGGAAAAGTTGTGATGCTTCAGTTTACAGCAAGCTGGTGTGGGGTTTGCCGTAAAGAAATGCCTTTTATCGAGAAGGATATCTGGCAGAAACATAAAGATAATACTTCATTTGCACTTTATGGAGTAGACCGTGATGAACCTTTGGAAAAGGTTAAAGCTTTTGCAAAGCAGACAAAAGTAACATATCCGCTCGGACTTGATCCGGGAGCAGATATCTTTGCTAAATATGCGGTTCGTAACGCTGGTATCACCCGCAACGTGTTAATCGACAAGACTGGCAAGATTGTGATGATGACACGTTATATAACGAGGAAGAGTTCTCTACTTTGTGTAAGAAAATAGATGAACTGCTGAAATGATGCGGCTTAAGTATACATTACTCATCCTATGCTGTCTGGTCGTTCTTCCTGGGTTTTCTCGTAAGAAAAAGACTTCGGGATATGAACCTCTATTTGGAAAATCACAGGCAGCCTACCAGATTACTTCCAGTTCATTAAAAGGAGCTACCTTCTATTTGGTCAGCGGTCATGGAGGACCAGATCCGGGATGCATCGGCAAGTATAGAGGAAAGGAGCTGCACGAAGATGAATATGCCTATGATATTGTTTTGCGTTTAGGCAGAGAATTGCTGAAACGTGGTGCTAAGGTTCATTTTATTATTCAGGACAAGAAAGATGGAATCCGAAATGCTGCGATATTGAATAACAGTAAGCGGGAAACATGTATGGGTGAAGCAATTCCATTGAATCAGGTAGCAAGGTTGCAACAGCGTTGTGATGCTATTAACCGGTTATATCGTAGAGATAATAGCAATTATAAACGTGCAATCTTTGTTCATGTGGATAGCCGTAGCAGAGGTAAACAGACGGATGTTTTCTTTTATCACTCACCTGGCAGTAAATATGGAAAACGTCTTGCCGATCAGTTGAAGCGTACTTTTACTGCAAAATATGACCGTCATCAGCCTAATAGAGGATTCAATGGAACGGTTAGTTCGCGTAACTTGTTTGTCCTTCGGAACTCAACGCCTTATGCTGTCTTTTTGGAATTAGGAAATATTCAGAACGCACGCGATCAGCAACGTTTAGTGATACCCGACAATCGTCAGGCATTAGCCAACTGGATTGCTGAGGCTATGGTTAGCGATTATAAGAAAAGTAAGTAGTAACTGTATGATATTCAGTTGTTGAAGAGAAATAGTTTAATTTTGTCTGTATTGGATAGGCAGTATATAGTTAACAGCTGAACATTGAAAAAACAATAGCGGAACTTCTGTTCATTGAGCAAAAGTTCCGCTATTGCTTTTTTGCCTGAACCTGAGAAACACGTTATTCAGATATAAAGTGAAACTCTCAAGCAGGTGATTTTTATTAAGTTCTGCCATGAAAAATTTGATACTAAGACCTTTCTTTTTTGGCAGAACTTATTGATTTTTTATTGTCGGTCAGGTTTATTCTTCAGCAAGTAACAGCTCCATTACCTGACAAGCTGATTTAGCCACAGAAGTACCAGGACCAAATATAGCCATAACTCCAGCTTTATACAGGAAGTCGTAATCCTGTGCCGGTATGACACCTCCTGCAAATACCAGAATATCTTCACGTCCCAGACGTTTCAACTCTGCAATGATTTGTGGAATTAAAGTCTTGTGTCCGGCGGCTAATGAAGAAACTCCTACTGCATGAACATCGTTTTCTACGGCTTCGCGAGCAGCTTCCTCCGGAGTCTGGAACAACGGTCCCATGTCAACATCAAAACCACAGTCTGCAAATCCTGTAGCTACAACTTTTGCACCACGGTCATGTCCGTCCTGTCCCATTTTGGCAATCATTACACGCGGACGGCGACCCTCTTTCTTTGCAAATTCTTCAGTCAGTTCGCAAGCTCTTGCGAAATCTGCATCCTTTTTACTTTCTGATGAATACACGCCTGAAATAGTTCTTATTACTGCTTTATAACGTCCTACAATTTTTTCACATGCATCGGATATTTCTCCTAATGTGGCACGTACGCGAGCGGCTTCTACAGCCAGTTCCAGCAAGTTGCCTTTACCTGTACGTACGCATTCGGTAATAGCTTCCAGTGCTTTGTCTACTTCGGCCTGGTTTCTTCCTTCGCGCAGGCGACGTAAGTTTTCTATCTGTTCCTGACGTACAGCTGTGTTGTCTACTTCCAGAATATCAATCGGATCTTCTTTTTCCAGACGATATTTGTTTGTACCTACGATGGTCTGTTCACCTGAGTCGATACGAGCCTGTGTACGAGCTGCAGCTTCTTCAATACGCATCTTAGGTATACCTGTTTCGATAGCCTTAGCCATACCACCCAGTTTTTCGATTTCCTGAATGTGTTCCCAAGCTTTATGCGCCAGTTCGTTGGTCAGCGCTTCTACATAGTATGAACCACCCCACGGGTCTACATTTTTACATATCTGGGTTTCTTCCTGGATATAAATCTGTGTATTACGTGCAATACGTGCAGAGAAATCAGTTGGCAGAGCAATAGCTTCGTCCAGCGCATTGGTATGCAGTGACTGAGTGTGTCCTAGTGCAGCAGCCATTGCTTCGATGCAAGTACGTCCTACGTTGTTGAACGGATCCTGCTCTGTAAGCGACCATCCTGAAGTCTGTGAGTGTGTACGCAGTTGCAAGTGATTCGGAATTCTTCGGATTCAAACTGTTTTACAATCTTTGCCCAAGCATACGTGCAGCACGCATCTTGGCAATTTCCATGAAATGATTCATGCCGATTGCCCAGAAGAAAGACAAACGAGGAGCAAAGGCATCGATATCAATACCTGCAGCAACTCCTGCGCGCAGATATTCCAGACCGTCGGCAAGTGTATAAGCCAATTCGATATCGGCTGTAGCACCAGCTTCCTGCATGTGATATCCTGAGATAGAGATAGAGTTGAATTTCGGCATTTTTTGAGAAGTGTACTCAAAGATATCCGAAATGATCTTCATGGAGAATGCAGGCGGATAGATATATGTGTTACGCACCATGAACTCTTTCAAAATATCATTTTGAATAGTTCCGGCCATTTCTTCCAGTTTAGCTCCCTGTTCCAGTCCCGCATTGATATAGAATGCCATAACAGGAAGTACGGCGCCGTTCATAGTCATGGAAACTGACATCTTATTCAATGGAATACCGTCGAACAATACCTTCATATTTTCCAGTGAGCAGATAGAAACACCAGCCTTACCAACATCTCCCACTACACGCGGATGATCTGGGTCGTAGCCGCGGTGTGTCGGAAGGTCGAAAGCAACTGACAAACCTTTCTGTCCGGAAGCCAAGTTACGGCGATAAAATGCATTCGATTCTTCAGCTGTAGAAAATCCTGCATACTGGCGGATAGTCCACGGACGGAACGTATACATCATCGAGTAAGGACCTCTCAGGTAAGGAGGAATACCCGCAGCATAGTTCAGATGCTCCATGCCTTCCAGGTCTTCTTTCGTATAAACCGGCTTCACCTGAATCTGTTCCGGTGTTCTCCAATTGGCTTTGATGTCATTGGCTTTTTGCCATTCCATACCATTTTGAGGATGGAATCCGGCATATATATCGATATTTTTAAAATTCGGTTTCATAGCATTACTTAATTCCTAGCTTTTCATTATATTCTTTCAAGGTCTCCAATACGTTGCAGCGTACATGTATGAAGTTTTCTATGCCGGCAGCTTTCAATTCTTCCATGCAAGCAGGAGCTCCTGCCACAATAAACATGGCTCTTCCGTTTACAGCTTTGAATGCCGGAATAGCATATTCTGCATATTCATCATCGCTTGAGCAAATAACAACGATGTCAGCGTTGGCTTTCATTGCAGCCTCTACTCCTTCTTCAACGGTTGGGAATCCCAGATTGTCTATTACTTCATATCCGGCACAAGCCAGGAAGTTGCATGAGAACTGTGCGCGTGCTTGTCGCATCGCAAGATTTCCGATAGTCAGCATGAAAGCTTTTGGACGTTTACCAGAATGTTCTGTCTGCAAACGTAAAGCTTCAAATTCGCTGGCAGCACGGCTGGTTTCCAGTTTGGCAAATGAAGCTTCTTCCTCGTAATTATGTCCGCCACCACAGCAACATTTGTGTCTGATGGAGTCTTTTCTCCTGCCAATTCGTTGAAATTAGGATACTGATTGGTTCCCAGCAGGATTTCTTTACGTTTCGAAACAGCTTCATGGCGTGCTTTGTTGCTTGCGTTAACAGCATTTTGTACGCTTTCGTCGAAGATAGACTTAACCATTCCGCCGGCCTCTTCTACTTGCAGGAACAAATCCCAGGCTTGTTTAGCAATAGAGACTGTTAAATTTTCAATATAATATGAACCTCCGGCAGGATCGACAATGCGGTTAAGATGAGATTCTTCTTTCAAGAGTAATTGCTGATTACGTGCAATACGTTCTGAAAAGTTATTAGGAGTTTCGTATGCTTTATCGAAAGGAGTTACTGTGATAGAATTTACTCCTGCAATAGCAGCACTCATAGCTTCAGTCTGAGTACGGAGCAAGTTTACATGAGCATCGAATAAGGTCAGATTAAAGCTTGAAGTTTCGGCATGAGCAATCATTTTGCAAGCACATTCGCATTGCGGGTTGTAAGCCTTGACAATATTTGCCCATAACATACGTGCTGCACGGAACTTGGCAATTTCCATGAAATAGTTGGAACTGATACCGAAGTTGAATTTGATCTTCTTTGCAGCCAGATCAACAGGAACTCCTGCTTCTGTCAGTCTGTTCAGATATTCATTTCCCCATGCCAGTGCATATCCGAGTTCCTGATAAATATAAGCTCCAGCATTGTTTAGTTGAAGTGAGTTGACTCCTATACAACGGAAATGAGGATATTCAGCCAGAATTTCTACCAACTCTTTTGCTTTCGATATGATCGGGCTGACATCTTTCCCTTTTTGAAGCATTTTGCCGATAGGGTCGAAGTTTATTGAGCCGTACAGTTTATTCGGATCATATCCTTTTTCTTTGAAATAAGCAACGAGTAATTCAGCCAGCTGAGTAGAATGGCGCTGACAAGTAGTGAAGTTAATTTCTATACAGTCGCAACAGATGTCTTTCAGTAGAGTTGCAATGTATTCAGCACTCAAATCTTTGGGTTTAATGTGGAAACCCAGTGAGTCAATTCCCTTGTTCAGCAAATCAAGTGCTTTCTGGTTTGCTTCAGCAGGTTCTTCTACACGAATGTCCTGACGGATATACCAGGTATTGTCATCTTTTTTATTACCTCTGATGTAAGGATATTCTCCCGGAAGTCCTTCAGTTGTTTTAAGTCCTTCCAAATCTTCTTGGCGGTAAAACGGTTTTACTTTAAATCCTTCGTTTGTTTTCCACACCAATTTCTTTTCGTAATCGGCTCCTTTCAAGTCGACCATGATTTTATCCATCCATTCTTGTGTCGATACGGAGGGAAAATCTGAAAAGAGTTTTTCTTTACTATCTGCCATAGTGAATGAGTGTTTATGATATTATGATTTAAGTTAGTTGGCATGGAGGTTGGAACCCATGCGAGGCAAATATACAAAGTAAATTGCACATCCCGACAAAAAGTGAGTATTTTTTTAGATTCAAATGTTTGACTGATTCTTTTTAATTGCCTACATTTTGTGGCGCTTAAAAATATAATATTATGAATTGGCTACAAGATTTATTAACTAATCCCGACTCCATAGCACATATAGTCGCATTATATTCTTTTGTAATTGCAGTTGGAGTTCTTTTGGGAAAAATCAAGATTTTCGGTATATCTCTTGGAGTTACCTTCGTATTATTCGTAGGGATTCTTGCCGGACATTTTGGATTTACAGGAAATCAGTCCATCCTTTCGTTTTTGCAGGATTTTGGATTGATCTTGTTTGTGTTCTGTATCGGTTTGCAGGTCGGTCCTTCTTTCTTCTCTTCTTTCAAAAAAGGAGGAATCAGGCTGAACATGCTGGCCGTGGGTATCGTGGCACTGAATATAGCGGTTGCCATAATTATTTACTATGCTTTGCAAGGCCGGGTGGAAATTCCGATGATGGTAGGTATTCTTTGCGGTGCGGTAACGAATACTCCGGGTTTGGGTGCTGCCAACGAAGCTTTGCAGCAATTAGGTTATCAAGGGCCGGAAATAGCTATGGGATATGCCTGTGCTTATCCTTTGGGTGTTATGGGTATCATTCTTTCACTTATTCTTATCCGTTATATTTGTCGGGTAATTTGGACAAAGAAGCTGATGATATCCAGAAAGAAGAAGAGGCAAATCCTCACTTGAAGCCTTACAACATTGCCCTGAAAGTAGAGAATGCAGCATTGAGTGGAAAGAAACTTTCTCAGGTTCAGAGCTTTTTGGCAAGAGATTTTGTCTGCTCTCGTATTTTGCAGGATGGACATGTACATATTCCTAATGCAGATACGGTCTTGCGCTTGGGCGATGAAATGAACATTGTATGTGCAGAAGATGACTCTGAAGCGATTCAGGCTTTCATCGGTTCGAAGTTGATGATGTAGACTGGGACAACCAGAGCAAACAAGACAAGCCGATGGTATCACGCCGTATATTGGTTACCCAACCGGCTATTAATGGTAAGACATTGGGTGAGCTTCATTTCAGCAGTATGTATGGTGTGAATGTAACTCGTGTAAACCGTTCGGGTATGGACTTGTTTGCTGCGCGTCAGTTGATTCTTCAGGTGGGTGACCGTGTCATGGTAGTAGGACCACAGGATGCTATCGAACGAGTTGCCGATTTGCTGGGTAATCAGTTGAAGCGTCTGGATCATCCGAATATCGTAACCATCTTCGTTGGTATTTTATGTGGTATCCTTTTCGGAAGTTTGCCTATTGCATTTCCGGGAATACCTACTCCAGTGAAACTGGGTCTTGCCGGAGGTCCGTTGATTGTGTCTATTCTTATCGGACGTTTCGGACATAAAGTAAAACTGGTGACTTATACAACAATGAGTGCCAACTTGATGCTTCGTGAGGTTGGTCTGGTGCTGTTCCTTGCCAGTGTCGGAATCAAGGCTGGTGGAAACTTTGTTCAAACGGTAGTAGAAGGCGATGGTTTGCTGTATGTAGGTATCGGATTCCTTATAACCATTATTCCACTTCTCATCATTGGAATGGTAGCCCGCTGGCGACATAAAGTAAACTATTTTACATTAATGGGATTGATAGCCGGTAGTAATACAGACCCTCCTGCATTGGCTTATGCCAACCAGATTTCAGGAAACGATGCTCCGGCAGTAGGATATTCTACTGTATATCCGTTGGCGATGTTCCTTAGAATCCTTACAGCTCAGTTGCTTATCTTGTTTATGGCTGGATAAGATATCTGTGATATATAAAAACGTCCTGGTGTTGTTTAATCAGACATCAGGACGTTTTTTTTGTATATCAGAATCAATTTTCTTTACCTGCTACCCAGATAGAGGAAGAACATACCGATAAGCACAAGCAACAAGTCGATGGCTTTGCTCTTCAAATTCTTTTCATGGAACATCATTGCACCGAAAAGAAATGAAACAACTACGCTTCCCCTGCGGACCATTGATACGATAGAAATCATGGAATCTTCCATACTCAGGGCATAGAAATATACAAAATCGGCAGCCGACAGGAAGACAGAAATCAGGATGATACACCAGTCCCATCGGAACGGAGTAGATGTTTTCCGTTTAGGCACCATAAGAACATCAGTACTCCCCCCATCATGAAAAGCTGATAAATATTATACCATGCCTGTACCTGCATGTTATTGAATCTTCCCATAAGATATTTGTCGTATAGTCCGCTTACAGCTCCCAGCACCGCAGCCAGTACTACAAACCATATCCATCGGTCGTGCTTGAAATCGATACCTTCCTTTTTTCCCTGAACGGCTCAGCATGAAAAAAGAAATTACAGCCATGAATACACCGATCCATTGATACAGGTTCAGGCGTTCTCCGAATATCAGCATGGCACCTACAAGGGTCATCACCGGACGGGTAGCATTAATCGGCCCCACGATAGTAAGCGGAAGATGCTTCATACCGAAATACCCGAATGCCCATGAAGACAATACAATAAACGATTTCAGCAAAATAAATTTATGTACTTCCCATCCTCCCGAATCGTACATAAAAAATAGAGTCTTGTAACATCTGCGGTGCAAAGTGTGACAGCAGGATGAACGGAATAAAAATAATACTCGAAAAAAGTGTATTGAGCGCCAATACAGGAAGTACAGCATTATTACTCAATGACTTTTTCTTGAAAACATCGTAAAAGCCCAGCAACGCTGCCGAGCAGAAGGCTAATAGTAACCACATAATCTTTTTATATCGCTTTATAAATTTGGCTGCAAAGTTACAAAAAATCGTCAAAGATTTGCATAGCTCATGCGGTATGTCTACTTTTACTAAATTTCTACAACTGCAAAATTATCAGTAAAGTACAATGAACGAGCAAGTCTTGCATAAACTGAAAGTGCTGGCAGAGTCAGCAAAATATGATGTATCATGTTCTTCCAGCGGGACCGTACGCCGCAATTCTTCGGGAGGTGTCGGAAATACTGTAGGAGGGTGGGGATATGCCATAGCTTTGCAGAAGACGGACGATGCATTTCGCTTCTGAAAGTGATGCTTACCAATTATTGTATTTACGATTGCGCTTATTGTATCAACCGTATCAGCAACGATATACCGCGAGCTACCTTGTCTGTCAGCGAGTTAGTCGAACTGACCATGGAGTTTTATCGCAGAAACTACATCGAGGGACTTTTTCTTAGCTCGGGAGTGGTGAGAAATCCTGACTATACCATGGAACGTCTGGTACGTGTGGCAAAAGACTTACGTACGATTCATCGGTTTAATGGCTACATACATCTGAAAAGTATTCCCGGAGCCAGCAGAGAACTGGTTCGTGAAGCCGGACTTTATGCCGACCGTCTGAGTGTAAACCTTGAAATACCTACCGAAGCTAATCTCAAGATGTTGGCTCCTGAAAAAGACCATCGCAGTGTGTATCTGCCTATGAGATATATCCGTGAAGGAGCACTTGAAAGTGCGGAAGAGCGGAAGCATCACCGCCATGCCCCGCGTTTTGCGCCGGCAGGACAGAGTACGCAGATGATTGTCGGGGCAACTTCGGAAAGCGACCGCGATATTCTGAAGGTTTCTTCTGCGCTTTATGCTCAGCCTACCATGAAACGTGTGTATTATTCGGGATATATTTCTGTCAATACCTACGACAAGCGCCTGCCTGCTCTGAAACAACCTCCTCTCGTGCGTGAAAATCGATTGTATCAAGCCGACTGGCTGTTACGGTTTTATCAGTTTCGGTAGATGACTGGTAGATGAGGCTAGTCCGGATCTCGATCTGGAAGTCGATCCTAAGCTGGCATGGGCATTGAAGCATCCGGAGTTTTTTCCTGTAAATATTTATACGGCAGATTATGAAACTCTGCTTCGTGTGCCGGGTATCGGTGTGCGTTCGGCAAAATGATTGTCATGTCGCGCCGTTTCTCACGCATTGGTTTCTATGAACTGAAAAAATGGGAGCAGTAATGAAAAAAGCCCGTTATTTTATTACGTGCAACGAATTGCCTGACAAGACAATACACGAACTTACTCCGCTGGGCGTGAGAAAGTTACTTGTTCCGAAGCCAAAGAAACGTACGGACGACCGTCAGCTTACACTCAATTTTGATTTCGATTAGCGTGAACCTTTGCTCGGGATGGATTGTAATATCATTATTAAGCTAAAAAGAAAATGAGTTATGTGGAAGAATCTGTTCAAGGAATTGAAACGGAAAGACCACCAGAGATATCTGGGTGGTCTGGATATATTTAAATATATCGGTCCCGGACTGCTGGTTACTGTGGGGTTTATCGACCCAGGGAACTGGGCCTCTAATTTTGCTGCGGGGTCCGATTATGGTTATGCACTGTTGTGGGTAGTAACACTTTCTACGGTCATGCTGATTGTGCTTCAGCATAATGTAGCGCATTTGGGTATTGTTACCGGATTGTGATTTGAGTGAGGCAGCCAATAAATATACGCCGAAGTGGATAGCACGCCCCATACTGGAAGTGCTGTGCTGGCAAGCATCTCTACTTCACTGGCGGAAATATTGGGAGGAGCCATTGCACTGGAGATGTTGTTTGATATACCGATTATTGCAGGAGCCGTACTGACTACGGTATTTGTGCTGATATTGCTTTTCACTAATTCGTACAGGCGTATAGAACGGGGAATCATTGCTTTCGTATCGGTTATCGGTCTTTCTTTTCTTTACGAACTGTTTCTGGTAGACGTCGACTGGGGGACTGGCTGCACGTTCGTGGGTGACACCAAGTATTCCGCAGGGAAGTATGCTCATTATTATGAGTGTATTGGGAGCAGTTGTCATGCCTCATAATCTGTTCCTTCATTCGGAGGTAGTACAGAGCCGTGAATATAATAAGGAGGACGAACAGGCTATCAAGAAACATTTGAAGTATGAATTTTACGATACGTTGCTGTCGATGGGAATAGGATGGGCTATCAACAGTGCCATGATTTTGCTGGCTGCTACTACTTTCTTTGTGCACGGCACTCCGGTAGAAGAACTTCAGCAGGCAAAATCGTTGCTCGATCCCTTGTTGGGAAGTCAGGCTGGCGCAATTTTTGCACTGGCTCTGCTCATGGCTGGTATTTCATCTACTGTTACCAGTGGTATGGCAGCCGGTTCTATTTTTGCCGGTATCTTTGGAGAATCTTATAATATTCGTGATATTCATTCTAAGGTAGGAGTGCTCCTTTCATTAGGATTGGCACTAGTGATTATTCTTTTTATTGAAAATCCGTTCCAGGGACTGATTATTTCGCAGATGGTATTGAGTATTCAGCTGCCTTTTACTGTTTTCTTACAGTTGTCGCTCACCTCGTCAAAGCGTGTTATGGGGCAGTACGCCAACTCACGGTGGAGCACGTTTGTACTTTATACCATTGCCATCATCGTTTCGGTACTCAATATTATGTTACTTTTCAGTTGATCCTAAAATAAACACTTCGCCAAGGTAAGTAAAAAACTTCAGCAATTTTTCAGAAAAATATCGAGATGTTTTCTGAATTGCTGAAGTTTTTTAAAAGGATAAACATAAACTGAAAATGTCTTGATTGTACCCTTTGTATGGAGTTTATTTTCAGTCGTTTAATTGTTGTCTGGCTTTTAGTTTACGGAAGTGATAAACCAGCATTAGTGCTGCCATGATAAAGGCTAATGTATCCGATAGCGGCATACTGAACCAGACTCCTTTCACACCGAAATGCGGCGGAAGTAAAGCCAGTCCGGGCAACAGAAAGACGAGTTGTCTGGAAAGAGAAAGCAGAATAGAGATGCTGACTTTACCGATTGACTGGAAAAACTGTGTAATCACAATTTGTGCTCCGATGATGGGAAATGCCATGACACCGATGCGAAGTGCCAGTGTTGCCTGTTCGGTCAGTTCATGTTGGTAGTAAACATTCCCACAAATATACTGGGGAATAATTCGCTTATCAGGAATCCGACAGTTGTAATGGTACATCCGGCTATAATACCCAGTCGGAGAGTCTGTTTCACACGGTCATAATGACGTGCTCCGTAGTTGTAGCCAGAAATGGGCTGCATTCCCATTGTGATTCCCATTACAATCATCACAAACAACATTTGTATTCTGTTCAGGATGCCGAATGCCCCGATAGAAAGATCTCCACCATACGTCAACAGACGGTTATTGATAAAAATCACGATACAACATGCACATACATTCATGATAAAAGGCGACATACCGACTCCGAATATATTCATGATGATGTGCTTTTTCAGCTTGAAGCTGGGACGTTTGAAGCGAATGTAGCTTTTCTTATCGTAGAAATGATAGAGCACCCATATCATACCAACGAATTGTGACATGATAGTAGAAAGGCTGCTCCTCTTATTCCCCACTCCAGTACAAAGATACAGATAGGAGCAAGAATTACGTTACAGCCTACTGTCAGTATTGATGATAACATGGCTTTCTTGGGATAACCGGTAGCACGCATGATGTTGTTCAGTCCTACCATTACATACGAGATTGGGCTTCCCAGCAGAATAACCTGCATGAAATCGCGTGCATAGGGCAGGGTACTTTCACTTGCACCGAAGAAATATAAGATATCATCCAGAAATATCAGTGTGATTCCCCCGTAAAAAATAGCATTGACGATACAGAGAATAGTTACATTTCCTAAAATGTCTTCCGCTCCTTTTATATCTTTCTGTCCCAGACGAATAGACGAAATAGTGGCTCCTCCTACACCAACCAGGGTGCAGAACGCGATAAGCAGGTTCATCAGCGGGAAAGTAATGGCAAGTCCGGAGATGGCCAGCGCACCTACTCCATGTCCGATAAAGATACTGTCGATGATATTGTACAATGAAGTCAGTGTCATACCGATGATGGCAGGTATGGAATACTGTAAAAGTAATTTGCCTATAGGTGCATTTCCTAAAACATGCGGATTGTTTTCTTCCATTTTGTACTTTGGTTAAAATTATGTGCTCAAAGTTAGGAATATGGCGTGATATTTCGGAACTTTGTACCGTTAAATCAACTAAATGGTAAAGAGAATGGATAAAACAAAATGTATAGCAGCCTTGTTCGACTTTGATGGAGTAGTAATGGATACTGAAACTCAGTACAGCATATTTTGGGATGAGATAGGTAGACAGTATTTCCCTCAGATAAAAGATTTTGGACGCATCATCAAAGGGCAGACTTTGACACAGATTTACGCAAAACATTTTTCGGGTATGGAAAAAGAACAGCAGGAGATTACTGCTCGTTTGAATCAGTTTGAAAAAGAAATGTCCTTCAATTATATTCCCGGAGTAGTTGCCTTTATGGAAGATTTACGTGCTCACGGTGTAAAGATTGCTATTGTTACCAGTTCGAACGACTTGAAGATGGCAAATGTATACAAGGCACATCCTGAACTGAAAGAGCTGGTAGACCGTATTCTCACAGCCGAGATGTTTACTCGTTCGAAACCGGCTCCGGATTGTTTTCTGCTGGGAGCGGAAGTCTTTGATACAGTAGTCGAAAACTGTGTGGTATTCGAAGATTCTTTTCACGGACTGGAAGCCGGAAATGCTGCAAATATGGCAGTCGTAGGCTTGTGTACGACTAACTCGGCAGAGGCAATTGCTGACAAATGTAAACTGGTTATCCCCGATTTTACTGCCTTCTCATTCGAAAAGATGAAGCCCTGCTTGCTTAACTCGTCAGAATGAACTACATTTGCCGCAATTTTATTAAATTAAGGAGAAAACTTTATGGCAGGATATCTTTCTGGTGATACACGAAAAGTGACAACTCACCGTTTGATTGAAATGAAAGAAAGAGGTGAAAAAATTTCCATGTTGACCTCTTATGATTATACGATTGCCCAGATTGTTGACGGGGCTGGAGTAGATGTTATTTTGGTAGGTGATTCTGCATCGAACGTTATGGCGGGTAATGTGACTACATTGCCTATTACAATCGACCAGATGATTTATCACGGCAAGTCTGTAATGCGTGGTGTAAAGCGTGCACTGGTGGTTGTCGACATGCCTTTCGGTTCTTATCAGGCAGATCCGTTCGACGGAGTACGTAACGCAATTCGTATCATGAAGGAAACCGGAGCTGATGCTCTTAAGCTTGAAGGTGGCGAAGAAGTAATTGAAACAATAACAAAAATTATCGGTGCCGGTATGCCTGTGATGGGACATCTGGACTGATGCCACAATCTATCAATAAATATGGTACCTATGGTGTGCGTGCCAAAGGCGATGCTGAAGCTGAAAAACTGATTCGTGATGCTCATTTGCTGGAAGAGGCTGGCTGCTTTGCCTTGGTTCTGGAAAAAATTCCGGCAGATCTGGCTGCTCGTGTAGCTTCCGAACTTACAATTCCTGTTATCGGTATCGGAGCAGGTGGAGCTGTCGATGGACAAGTATTGGTTGTTGCCGATATGTTGGGTATGACAAAAGGCTTCAGTCCACGTTTCTTACGTCGCTATGCAGACTTACACACCATAATGACTGATGCTATCGGACATTATGTAGCAGATGTGAAATCGTGTGATTTCCCTAACGAAACTGAGCAATATTGATTTTTATTTCACCGTTATTGTATGAAATATGCTGTGGAATAGAAACTTTTCTTTATTGATTGCAGCTAACATATTACTCTATATAGCGGTTTACATGTTGTTCCCTCTGATTCATCGGTGATGATTCAAGCCTGGAGTTGTTCTGAACTACAGGCTGCAGGGGTAACAGCTGTATTCGGCATCGCTTTGTTCCTTCCCGGAGCTTTTAATAATTATTTGGTCGATACATTTAGCCGGAAAAATGTTTGTACCCGGAGTATCATGTTGCTGGCACTGGTAGGGATATTGTATCCTTATGTCTCTTCCGTAGAGATGGTTGTTTTGCTCCGTATTTTACAAGGAGCACTGTTTGGTATTGTCTTGATGGCAACCGGAAGTACTTTGGCCATTGATGTAACTCCAAGTAACAATCGTAATGCGGCAAACCGTGTATTTACCTGGAGTAGCATTGTCGGGATGTTGAGTGGTATTATTATCGGAATTGAGGGAGGAAATTATCTCAGTTTTGATACGTTATTGTATTTTTCTGCTTTTTTATGTGCGGTTGCCATTGTGCTTGTTTCCATGGTAACAGTATGCTTCCGTGCGCCTTTAGACCTGCCGTTGTGTTCGTTCGACAGGTTTATCCTTTTCCGGACCTTGCTTCCCGGAATAAATATGATGACGGTACCTATGGTTTTAGGTATGCTTTTCATTATGATTTCCAATGCTTTTTTTTATCTTTGCATAGGAAGCGGTTTTTTGATATACCTGCTTGTCAGGCAAGTTTTTACCAGACCGATGAATGGAAGGATACAGATTTTTATCGGACAACTTTTTACCGGAGCTGGTTTAATGCTGCTTTGTAATGCAGACACAGGTGAGTACCTTTACGGAGCGGGTCTGCTGGTTGGAATCGGAGTCGGATTTTCTATCGGGCAGTTTCTGCGGATGATGATACTTTTACCTTTACATTGCGAAAGAGGGACGGGGTATCATACTTATCAGTTACTTTGGGAAACAGGAGTAATGCTGGGTATATGGATTTCGCAATATGTCCGTCAGGCTGGAAACAACAATCCGTATCAGGTAGCTTTGGGGATTTGTGTAATCGGATTCCTTTTATATCAGGTATATATACACCGTTATTTTACGAAACATTATCAAACTAATTAATATAAAAGAGTATGGCAGACGATAAAAAGATTATCTTTTCTATGGTCGGAGTGAGTAAATCATTCCAGAACAATAAGCAGGTCTTGAAAGACATCTACCTATCTTTTTTCTACGGAGCGAAGATCGGTATCATCGGTTTGAATGGTTCGGGTAAGTCTACCCTGATGAAAATTATTGCCGGTCTGGAGAAAAACTATCAGGGAGAAGTTGTGTTCTCTCCGGGATATTCAGTCGGTTATCTGGCTCAGGAGCCGCACCTTGACGATACCAAGACTGTAAAAGAAGTAGTAATGGAGGGCGTACAGAATGTAGTCGATACGCTTGCCGAATACGAAGAAATAAACAATAAGTTCGGTTTGCCGGAGTATTACGAGGATCCCGAAAAAATGGATGCCTTGTTTGCCCGTCAGGCTGAGTTGCAAGATATAATCGATGCTACAGATGCATGGAATCTGGACAGCAAGCTGGAACGCGCGATGGACGCATTGCGTTGTCCGCCCGAAGACCAGCCGGTGAAAAATCTGTCTGGAGGTGAACGCCGTCGTGTAGCTCTCTGTCGTTTGTTGTTGCAGAAACCGGACATCTTGTTGCTGGACGAGCCTACCAACCACTTGGATGCAGAAAGTATCGACTGGCTGGAACAGCACTTGCAGCAGTATGAAGGTACGGTGATTGCTGTAACACACGACCGTTACTTCCTTGACCATGTGGCTGGATGGATTCTGGAGCTGGACCGTGGTGAAGGTATTCCATGGAAGGGTAATTACTCTAGCTGGCTGGAACAGAAGACCAAGCGTATGGAAATGGAAGAAAAAGACTGCAGCAAGCGTCGTAAGACATTGGAACGTGAGTTGGAATGGGTACGTATGGCTCCTAAGGCACGTCAGGCAAAGGGTAAAGCTCGTTTGAATCTTACGATAAGTTGTTGAATGAAGATGTGAAGGAAAAGGAAGAAAAACTGGAAATCTTCATTCCGAACGGTCCGCGTTTGGGAACAAGGTTATCGAGGCGAAGCATGTAGCAAAGGCGTATGGCGACAAGCTGCTGTTCGACGACCTGAACTTTATGTTGCCGCCTAACGGTATTGTGGGAGTCATTGGTCCGAACGGTGCCGGTAAAACTACTTTGTTCCGCCTGATTATGGGACTGGAAAAAGTTGATAAAGGTGAATTCGAAGTAGGAGAAACCGTAAAAGTAGCTTACGTAGACCAGCAGCATAAGGATATTGACCCGAACAAGACTGTATATCAGGTTATCAGCGGAGGAAATGATTTGATACGTATGGGAAACCGTGATGTGAATGCACGTGCTTACCTGAGCCGTTTCAACTTCTCTGGTTCTGATCAGGAAAAATTGTGCGGTATGCTTTCGGGTGGTGAACGTAACCGCTTGCATCTGGCCATGGCACTGAAAGAAGAAGGTAATGTGCTGTTGCTGGACGAGCCGACCAACGATATTGATGTAAATACACTGCGAGCATTGGAAGAAGGTCTGGAAGACTTTGCCGGATGTGCGGTGGTAATCAGCCACGACCGTTGGTTCCTCGACCGTATCTGTACACACATTCTTGCATTCGAAGGAAACAGTGAAGTATTCTTCTTCGAAGGTCATATACAGAATATGAAGAAAACAAGATGAAAGCGTATGGGTAACGTAGAGCCGAAGCGCGTTCGTTATCGCAAGCTGATGGAAGATTGATAGAGTTTATTTATTATAATTTGTACGGAGTTGACGTTGGTATGCAATGCATATTTACGGCAACTCCGTATCATTTAATGATGGCTTAATACCATTTTGTTATATGATAACCATATACTTGGCCCGTCATGGACAGACAGAAGAAAATATCAGTCGTATTTTTCAGGGACACCTGCCTGGACATCTTACGGAAGAGGGAAAGCAGCAGGCTGTAGAATTAGGCAAACGTTTGCGGGATATTCCACTGGATGCTATACTGAGCAGTGACTTGCAGCGGGTGATTGACACAGTTCGTCTTGCTGTAGGCGACAGGAACCTGCCGTGGCAGACAACGCCTTTATTGCGTGAAATAGACTGGGGAAGCTGGACCGGACTTCCGCTCGACTCGGTAGACCGGACACATTTGCCGGCTGATGCTGAAACACGTGAAATGCTTTACGAACGTGCTGGAAAATGTCTGGAATATATCCGGCAGCATTACGAAGGGAAATGCATATTGGTAGTGGCTCACGGCTTGATAACCGTTCGTTGCGGGCTTATCTGGCAGGCATACCTGTCGATCAGCTGACCACTGTACCACACATGGATAATTGTGAGGTAGTTCGTCTGACGATGGAATGAGGAGAAAGGACATAAAAAACACCACAGAAGAAAAAGTTATATTTTCCATACCAATGATGGAGAAACTTTATCTTCTGTGGTGAAAAATAATAAATCTGGTTTAGTTGTGAACCATTGTTCCAATGTTCTCTCCAGACATGACTTTCTTCAGGTTACCTACTGTATCCATATCGAATACGATAATCGGCAGGTTGTTTTCCTTACACATACAAGTAGCGGTCAGGTCCATTACTTTCAAGCCACGTGCCAGAACTTCGTCGTAAGTGATTTCGTCGAACTTGGTAGCTGTCGGATCTTTTTCCGGGTCAGCAGTATAGATACCGTCTACACGTGTTCCTTTCAGCATAACATCAGCTTCAATTTCGATACCACGCAGTGAAGAACCTGTATCGGTTGTGAAGAATGGGTTTCCGGTTCCGGCAGACATGATGACTACTTCACCGTTTTCCATGGCTTCGATAGCTTTCCATTTGGTATAGAACTCACCGATCGGTTCCATACGGATCGCAGTCAGTACACGAGCCTTAACTCCGGCTGCAACCAAAGCTGAACTTAATCCCAAGCTATTGATAACTGTTGCCAGCATACCCATCTGGTCACCTTTCACACGGTCGAATCCCTTTCCGGCTCCAGTCAGTCCACGGAAGATGTTTCCTCCACCGATAACGATGCCGATCTGTACACCCATGTCGTGGATTTCCTTAATCTGCTGTGCATATTCGCCCAGGCGTTTTTCGTCGATACCATATTTCTTTTCTCCCATTAAGCTTTCGCCGCTGAGCTTTAACAGAATACGTTTGAACTTTGCCATAAATTAATTTTTTTAATGTTTAGTCGCAAAGTTAGAAATAAATGTCAGAAGAATTGTCAAAACCTCTTATTTTTATTCCTTATTTCTATCGTCCTGTCACTTGCAGGTATTCACGTTTTTTTACTTCATACTGGGCATAGGTTTCTACGTATTTGTCACGACTCTGCTGATAGAGGCTTTGTGCGTCGAGCAAATCGCTCATGGTACATGTGCCGGCCGCATAATAGTCTGTGTTCAAACGCAGGTTTTCTTTAGCCTGTTCGATGGAAAGTAAGGCTATCTTGACTTGTTTGTAGGCATCATTCAGGTCATCCCATGTATGTTTCATACGGATTACCAGCAACTGACTCTGGTCGGCAAGCTGATTCTCGGCATTGCGTAATTGTAGTTTCTGACGCTGGATATCGTGCGAGCTCCCCACCAGCCTGAGATTGGTACGGATACCGTAGCGAATCCCAGCCAGAATGTATGATCCTTTCCTAACAGGTTTTCGTAGGCATAGCCTCCTCCGATAGCTATGGTCGGCAAGTTTTTTCCTATAGCCATTTTATGTTGCAGGCTGCTTGCCTTTACATTTTGTTGAAGAAGATTGTATTCGTTTGTTGTAGCTAGCGCTGCTTCGGGTGGAGTGTAAAGTCCTTCCGGTCCCTGCGGTAACGTATCTTTCAACGTTGCCGCAACTTCTATGCTGTCTGCCGGATGTCCTATATATTGTGCAAGCATGCTTCGTGACAGTGAAAGCATGTTTTCTGCCTGAATGCGTTTACTTTGTATTTCGTTCTGTCGGAGTTGTACTTGTAATAAATCATTGCGGGTTGTTACGCCGGCTTGAACGCTGGTTTCCACATCCTGAAGTAAATTGTGTCGGTTGCTTGTCGAGTGTACTGATAGTCTGCAATTTTTCTTTCAGCATTACTACCTGCCAGAAATAATTTTCGACTGTCAGAGTCACCTCGTTTTGCGACTGGCGCTGCTGGAGTCGGTTTACTTCTACATTTACCTTAGCCAGTTTGTTTCCGTTGACTATCTGTCCGCCGGTGAACAGTGGCAGGGTAGCAGAAACATCACCCACAAGTCCGTTTTTCATAAAGGCCATCTGCATTTCGGGTGATAGTCCCATACGTACCAGACTTTTGTCGGCAAGGAATCCGCTTCCCATGGCACTTACCGTGGGAAAGTATTTACTGAAAGCCTCTTGTTTGCTGTGTTCCGCCATGCGGAGGTTGTTTTGAGCATTTTTCATGCGTTACATTGTTGTCGAGAGCAGCTTCTATACATTCGTCCAGAGAATAGACATGTTGGGCAGAAGCACATAGCGGCAACATACAGCCTGCCGACAGCAGGAATAAAGATATGATGTTTTTTCTTTTCATAATCGTAACTAATTTTTAATAGCTATCTTTTGTTTATTATCTTATTGAAGCTCAAGCTGCGCATTGATAGCGCGTTTACGGGTGGAACCTCTAAACAATAGCATGTACAGAACCGGAAGAACGGTTAGCAGGAAGATCATGGTGATAAGAGTTCCGTAGCAAATAACGGTTCCCATAGGCATCCACAATCCACTTTTGCCCAAAATCATCGGAATGACTCCCATAGAAGCTGCTGCGGAAGTCAGGAAAATCGGTCGCATGCGTCGGCGTGCAGAATGATAAATAGCATCACGTACACATAATTTTCGGTATTTCGCAACTCTTCGGCATAGTCAATCATAATGATTCCGTTACGGACAATGATTCCCATCAAACTGATAATACAGTGTACATGTCATACTGAAGTCAACTCCCTGAATCAGAACACCTATTGCTGTACCGAAAACACAGAATGTCATGCTGCCGAAAATAAGTAATGCAATACTTAGACGGTGGAAATGAGCTATCAGGATAAATAATATCATGACGGTTGCAATGGCGAGTGCTCCCATAATAAGCGGATTTTGCTCATTGTTCTGTTCCTGGTCGCCTCCATAAGTCAGGGTGACTCCCTGAGGAAGAGGGATGTCTTTTATTTTTTCTTGGATTTTTCCAGTTATTTCCATTGCATTTTCTCCTCTTTTCAGGTCGGACATTACAGTAATGGTGTAAATACCGTTTCGACGTACGAGCTGTCCGTCTTCAGTAGATGGTTCTATGCTGGCTATCTGACGAAGCGGAACACTTGACAGTCCACCGGCTACCGGAATTAATTCATCTTCTATGTCGTTGTAATGTGCATTGTCGGCTTTGTTGCTTTTTAGTACGATAGGGATATTGTAATCACCTTCCCATACATTGGCAACCGGAATACCTGTTCCATATCTCATTGCTAATGTTGCTTCTACCGTAGCATTGGTAATGCCTAATCGGGATGCTTCATCTTCTTTCAGTACGATGCGTGCAGTGGTTTGCGGATTACTGAAATTGGTTTGAACTAATTCTGTTTCAGGCATGCTGCGTAACAAGCTCAGGTATTTATCTGCTGTATATTTCAGGCTGTCGAGGTTATTGCCACTCAATCGCAGTTCAATAGGATAGACTGACTGACTATAGCTTAACTGCTTGAAACGGATTAGTGCTTCTGGGAATGCATTGGTATATTTGGCTGCATATTCATCCAGTAAGTCTACAGTTTCTTTATTTCCCTTTGTATTGACAATAAACTGTGCATAGTTGGGACCCGCTATCTGTGGTGCGTATGCTGTATGAAAACGAGGAGAAGCACATCCGGTAAATGAGGTTACCGAGACAATACGGTCATCTGCACGGAGTATGTTTTCCAGTGTGTCTGCTATGGCTGACGTTTTTTCGATAGCAGTTCCTGTCGGAAGGTAAATTTCTACAGCAAACTGGTTACGGTCTGCTGTAGGCATCAGGTTCTGAGGTAATTTGCCCATCAGGATAATACCCACAACGATGAAGGTCAATCCTGTTATAACTGTATAGTATGGATGCTTGAAACATACATCCAGCAGCTTGTTATAATATTTCTGGAGAATATCCAGGAAAGAGAAGCCTTTTCCACCAGTCTGAAGAGGTTTTCGTATGAACCAGAACTGCATGAACGGTACAAGCAGAGAAGCTACCAGCAGTGAGATGCCCAGAATGAGTGTGATAGACCACGGGAAGCTGAGCAGGAAATCGTGGAACATACCTGTCATGATAAACAGGAACGGGAAAAAGGTGATACTGATGGCGAGTGTTGCCGAGAAGATGGAACGGAAAAAGTGTGTGCTACTCTGTATGGAAGCATGCCAGCGCGACATTCCTTCTCCTATCTTTTCCAGGTAATTATCGATGATTACGATGGAGTTGTCGACAATCATTCCTAAGGTTACGATCAGTGCTGCCAGTGTTACAGTGTTCAGTTCGATACCAAAAGCATAAAACAGACCGAGTGAAATGAATATGGTAATCGGAGTATAGAGGCTGCTACAATGCAACTCGAATCGGAGTAATCGAACA
>ENA-OQAN01000331-OQAN01000331.1-human-gut-metagenome-genome-assembly--contig:-NODE-331-length-25688-cov-2.284965_pt1 | contig 25688 bp, 36 predicted proteins | sample MGYA00242735_ERZ504527 | MGnify/ENA primary metagenome ERZ504527 (study PRJEB26092, sample SAMD00036230) | human gut metagenome | host: Homo sapiens | study: EMG produced TPA metagenomics assembly of... | reverse complement strand
CGACGGTCAGTAACCGTCGCTATCTTCTTTTGGCAGCTTTGTTCTATCCCTCTATTCGCGTTATAGCCGAATATAAACATGGCGGTATGCTGTCTGAATGGGCGAAACATCCGGAAATGCTGTCCGAATCTTATCACAGTAATCATCACGCAAAATTGCCGCATGATGCGGACAGCGGCAACCCTGATATATCCGCACAATAGTAATCATTAAAACAGAATAAAAATGAAAAATAAGCAAAAGATACCTGTTTCCATATTGGCAGACAAAGAGGTATTCGACTACCTCAAAGAGAAAGGCGGTGAACGCAAAACAAAGACGGAAGCCTACTGCGACCTGTTGGACAAAGCCTGACAGGTTTTGTCTCCCCCTTTTTAAGAAAGCAGGAATACGAACTGCTGCCCAACCAGTGCCATTTGACCGTTTCCGACCTTGCCTCGGAGTGGCATTGGCACAGAGCTACCGTCCGTTCTTTTTTGGATGCGATAGAGGCGTTCGGCCTGCTGAACCGCATCCGACTACCCAAAAGTGTCATTATCACCATGACCGTGCAATCCGGCCAGCCCATACCGCCCCACAATGTACAGGAACAGCCAGGCCTTGCCGAACGGCTTCGTGATGTGTTGTCCGATTGGGTAACCGGCAAAACAACCGCTGCCGAGGTCGGCGTAACGTGTGGACAGTTCGTGAGTCAGGCGATGGCCGGAGTCGCCAATCGAGACACCGACCGGTGTCCGGACAGCCACCTTGACATGGCCGGCGCACATTCCGGCACTTCAGATGCGGACATTCGTGAGGTTGCCCTGGGTTGCATAGCCCACGCTTCCTTGCAAAAGATCCTGCGCAAGTCAAGATTCGATGACAGCTCGCCGCTTGTGGATTTCTTCCGGCTTGACCTCGGCGGAGAGTGGGCGGCTTTCATTGAGGCATCCAAAGACCTTGCGGGGCTTATTCTCGATACCGAGCAGCTTGAGATGACCATTGGCATGGATAAGGATAAAGAACGCCTCAAATTACTTTGCAGGCCTTTTTTATCGCTTTCGGCGAAAGCGCAGGAGGCAATGGGTTAAACCGGGAATCAGAAACAGATTGTATAATCACGAACAATCCGCCCCTGTACCGATACAGGCATCCTGCCAGTTATAGGGAGGCATCCGGGCTTGCCCGTCTGCCACGAGCGAAGGAAGGGGGAGCCTAATACCCCACCTGCCTGACGTCGGTGGGAAGGGTGTCCGGACAAGCAGCAAGCTGGGACACGACGGATTGTCCGAAATAGCATGAAAAGTGTATGGCAAATCAAAAACAGGTACTCGACGTACAGGTGTCGAAAGGAATCACCGCAGCCCAAAGCAACGAACATTTGCGCGACCGTAGTGAAAAGGCGGAGAAATATGCATGAACAAGGGAAACTACGATCCCACGCGCAAACAACTGAATTTCGAGATTGCACCCGGAGGCAAGGTGGGCCCCATTGACACGAGCCGCAATATCCCCGAACGGATGGCGGACATATTGGAGAGGCGTGGAATCAAAGATCCCAACGAAGGACTGGCAGAACCGAAGTACCGCACGGTGGTAAACATCATCTTCGGCGGTTCGAGGGAGCGGATGCAGGAACTTGCGTTCGGCACGCAACAGGTGGATTTTGAAAAAGGTGCGGACAATACCCATATCGAACGGAAGCGTGACATCGAGCGTTGGGCAAAGGATGTCTATTCATTCGTCTGTGGCAAATATGGCGAGCAGAATGTCACCGCATTCATTGTACATCTGGACGAGTTGAACCCGCATATCCACTGTACGCTTCTGCCAATCAAAGACGGTCGCTTTGCGTACAAGGATATCTTTGCCGGTAAGGACAAGTTTGAATACAGTGCAAGGATGAAACAGCTGCATACGGACTTTTTCGCCGAGGTCAATACGAAGTGGGAATGTCGAGAGGATCGAGCGTTTCCGAAACGGGTGCACGGCACAGGACGACCGAGGAGTACCGTCGTATGTTGTCAGAAGAGTGTACGACAATCGAGGAGAATATCAGCCGGCACCAGAAAGTGCTGGCCGAACTTCAATCGGACATACGGCTGGCAGAACGCAGGTCAAAGGTCTTACGACAATGGTCGATAACCTTGAAAAATCGAAAGCTGAAAAAGAGGCTCTGTTATCGGCAGCCGAACGTGATTTGAAGACAAACAAAGGTAATGCGGCAGAATTGGCCGTACAGATTCAAACGCTGGAAAAAGAGCTGCAAGGAATCAGCGGGCAACTGGCAGACAAGCAGCAGAAGTTACAAGCCGCCGACCGACAGCTCACTGATCTTAAAAAGAATATGAATGCCATTGAAGAGCGTACCGGGGAACTCAAGGAGGAAGCCTACAAATACTCCCGTGATGTACATTCCAAAGTGGACACCCTGCTCAAGGATGTCCTGCTGGAAAATGTGGTCGGAGAGTATCGGAACATGTCGGCAAAAATGGATGCCTCGGAACGGCAGTTATTCGACGGCTCGCTCGTACAGTCCGTAGCCGAACAAGGCACGGAGGTCATGCACTGCGCAACGATGCTGTTTCTCGGAATGGTCGATGATGCCACAACGTTTGCCGAAACACATGGCGGCGGAGGTAGCGGGAGCAATCTCAAATGGGGGCGCGACGAGGACGAGGACAACCGTGCATGGGCACTACGTTGTATGAGGATGGCGAGTCGTATGATGCGCCCGGCCATCGGCAAAAAGCCCAAGCGATAAATGGCACATGCCGTATAGTAAATCAGAAGTATAACGAATAAAATCATTGGAATATGACGAAACAAATCTTTTTCATTTTCGCCGTGTTTTGCGCGTTGCAGGCACAGGCGAGTGTACGATCCATGCAAGAGGACACTGTACAACATACCGTTCATTATGAAGTCAGGGAACTGCTCCAGCCGATACAACCCGTCTATCTCGACGGAGTGGTACTTCCGGTATCCCGGACCGGCAACTGGTTTGTCAGCGTCGCCGGAGGTACGACCGCCTTTCTGGGTGCGCCACTCGGCTGTGAAGACCTTTTCGGACGTTTGAGACCCTCATACAGCCTCGCTGTCGGCAAGTGGTTTACACCGTCCGTCGGTGCACGTATAAATTATGGCGGCTTGCAGTTCAAGGATGCCATGCTATCTTCGCAGAATTATCACCATATCCATGCGGATCTGCTATGGAATGTCCTTGGCCAAAGATACGCCCGGCAGGAACAGGTGCGTTGGGGACTTGCGCCTTTGCTGGTGTCGGACTGCTGCACAATGCCACCAATGGGAACAATTCCTTTGCCTTCTCTTACGGCATACAGGGACAATACCATATCTCCAAACGTGTAAGTGCTGTTTGGGAACTATCAGGTACGACCACCTTCCGGGATTTCGACGGTTATGGCCAACCGAACCGTCTTGGCGATCATCTGTTGTCACTTTCGGTCGGATTCACGTTCCATCTTGGCAAGGTCGGCTGGAAACGTGCGGTGGATGCGACACCTTACATCCGTCAGAATGAACGGCTCGTTGATTACGCCAACTTCCTGTCAGAAGAAAACAGACGTTATGCGGGCCGTCACGATCAGGACAGGCGGACGCTTGCCGAGCTGAAGAAAATATTGGAAATCGAGGGCCTGCTCGATACATACAGCCACCTGTTTGAGGACGACGATACCGCAGGATCTAAGTTTCCCGTAAATAATTACAGTGGTCTGAACTCTCTGCGTGCGCGATTGCGGCATAAGCATTGGGACGGAACATCACCTCTTGACACAATGGTTCTTCTGCCAGGGAACGAAAATCCGGCTTGCAAATATCCGGTTTCCCAAAGTATGTCATCCGGACATCAGGATAGCCTTTCTACGAATTCTACGTCCTTTTTATATACCGATAGTGAATGTATCGGTTCTCCCGTATATTTCTTTTTCTGTCTCAATACAGCACATCTGACGGACGTTTCACAAATGCTCAATCTTGACGAACTGGCTCGCGTGGCGAAGAAATACGGTTTGTCCGTAAGAGTTACCGGAGCAGCCGACAGTTCGACAGGTACGCCAGGAATCAACGATTCTTTGAGTGTATCGAGAGCCGGTTTTATTGCCACGGAACTGATACGGCGAGGCATATCTGACGAACGCATTACCCGAACAGGTAGAGGCGGAATCGCAGACCATACACCTATGGAAGCCAACAGACATACGAAAGTTGAGTTGTTTTTTTCAGAAGCGAAATAGTGTTTTCGCAATTGGTTAATTGTATTCGTGCATAATTGATAAAGCCTCTCCGCTTCACAGTGGGGAGGCTTTTTTAGACGTTACACTCAATGTTCTATCATTCCCGTACAGTCGGAACCGGAATAAAATTATTTCGATGCTTCGAGTGACTCCTTTCTGAACTGTTTGAGGAGTTTTTCAAGTTCGAGCGATGCTTTACGGGCACGGGTTCCGGCAGCCTTATTGCCTTTCTCTATTTGGAGTTTGGCATTTTCTGAAAATTGAGCGAATAATTCTCTGATTTGTGCAAATGAATTTTCCATTACGATGTCTTTTTTTAAGATGATGCAATATCGTATGTGCAATAATATACGAAAAAAATATTGGTTCAATTTTTACTTTTATTCCTTTGCAAGGTCTTTTATATAGAACGTCCATTCGAATGAGTTCATGGAGGCTTTTATTTTATATGAATGTATAACAAAATAATATAAATGACTATGTGTACAACGAGAAAATGGAAAGCAGGAATATTGGTAGTCGCAATGATATTGGTTTGCGGAGCCGTAAATGCACAACATTGGCATCGGCATTATCGCCCCAACCGGGTTGTTACCGTTGTAGTTCAACCTGACGTAATATCCCATGTCAGTAACCGCTTCAACCAAAAGGAACGATTGGCGATGGCTATAGCTTATTTGGAAACGCATAAGCACCTTACCATTAGGCAATATGCCAAAATGACTAAACTTAGCGTGGTATCGGCAGAAGCAGAACTGGATGCTTTCGCTATGGATAAAAAAAAGCCCATACAGCTTGTAATCAGAGGGAAAAAGAAAGTGTACATCAAAAGATAATGGGATATGAAAAAGAATTGGAAACTATTGATGTTGGGAGTAATCGCTATGTTTTTGCTACAATCCTGTGTGACCGTGCGCAAAGCTCGTCACCGTCATCACCATCACAGACATTGTATGGTCATCAGCCAACAGACTACAAATATAACTTTGTTTAATACGCTGGCCATCTATATGGCAATGGATCTCGTAACAGTTTATGAGTATAAAGGATGACAAGGAACTGGTGGAGCTAACGACTAAAGATCCGGAGAAAGGTTTTCGTTACCTGATGACAAAATATAAGGAAGTAGTCTACTGGCACATCCGAAGGTTGGTCGTTGCCCACGAAGACGCACAGGATGCAACGCAGGAAACGTTCGTCAGGGTATTCCGGTCTTTATCTGATTTCAAAGGTGAATGCACCTTTCGTTCTTGGGTGTACCGGATTGCGACCAACGAAGCCTTACGTTTGCTTGGGAAATATAAAAAAGAAGAACTGGTGTCATTGGATGACTCTTACAGCGAACTAAGCAACCTGATGGCTGATGAATATGTCGATTACAGTGATTTGGAAGCCGTTAAGTTGCAGAGAGCCATCTTGTCCTTACCTACCAAGCAACAACTGGCATTTAACCTACGGTACTATAATGAATTGGGATATGACGAGATTGCCGGAATTATCGGTTCAACAGTAGATGGGGCAAAATCCAACTACCATATCGCCAAAGATAAGATTGTCAAATATATGAATGCTAATAATTAGATGTATGAAAAGAGATTTTAATTTCGACCACATAGGCAAGCGTCTTCCCTATACCGCACCCGATGGTTTTTTGGACGATATGGAAAACAACGTATGGGAAACTGTAAGACAGGAGATGTTGCTTTCCAAACCCAAACGCCATTTTCGCCTTTGGTATTCTTTGACAGGAGGACTTGTGGCAGCAAGTATTGCATTGTTTGTTGTCTGCAATTTATTGCCGAATGATTCAAGAAGTAATTTTGAAGATGTTGAAAAGGCTTTTGCCAATCTGAGCAGCAACGATCAGGATTACCTGTTTGCAACTTATCAGGATGACTTATTTATGAAATTTTGAACGAGTAAAAAATAAAAAGACATGAAGAATATCATTAAAGTTCTTACACTTGCAATCGCAATGGTAACTATCAGCGCAAGTACCTATGCCCAAAAGAATGAACGGCAGCGCATGACCAGAGAACAGTTGGCTGAAACTCAAGCCCGTTTTATAGCCAATGAGATGGCTATGGATGATTCGACAGCCACGCGGTTTGTGGAAACTTTCTGCCAATTCCAGAAAGATATTTGGGCACTTGGCCCCCGCCCTAAAAGAGACACCTCTCATCTTTCGGATAAAGAGGCTGAACAGGCAATGAATGAAAGGTTCGCTCACAGCCAAAAGATACTTGACTTGAGGAAGAAGTATTATTTGAAATACTGCAAATTTTTAACCCCCAGCCAAATAGAGAGGGTGTATGAACTGGAAAGAGGAATGATGAACAGGCTATTCAACCGTTCCAAAAACAAAGAAAACCATAAATAGGACAAGATTATGAAAATAAAAGTATTTGGCATATTTTGCCTGTCGTTTCTGATGACAGCAGCTCTATCTTCTTGTGACAGTGAAGATATTATAGACCAACAGGAAGAAGTGTCCGGCAGTGGAAATCCAACCATGACCGTTCTTGCCGAACAAGTGGCAGGAAGTGATGGATATGATGAAAATGGGGTTACTGTGTTGAACTTTCCAAGTTCACAGGATTTGCACAGCATATCCAGTGGCTTGAAACTGAATTTTCAGTTGTCCGGAATCACAAAAATAGAGTTGGAAAGTGTAGATGGTTATGCCTTGGCCGGAGCTGTCGGTATCCAATGGGGCGAAACAGCGGAAACACTTGTCGGTGAAGTGGAAAACGCCAACTCTATTCTGGTGTTCAATGCCTCGGATGAAAACGGCTTGACTGCCGGAAAAGACTACTACATTTTTACCTTACCCTGCGACCTTTATGGAGGTTACCGCTTGTCAATCTATCGGGAAGGACTCGTGGCACATTATTTTGGTGTACACCAGACCGTAGAATTAGGCTCGTTCATAAGTCCCGTCGATTTGGGGGAGAATGAACTGGAATTTGACGATCCGGATGCACCGCTCGTGGAAGAAGAACGACCGGAACTGGATGCCACGACAACGGCACTTCTCCGTCAATACCAGCAAAACCCTACGGAAGAAAACAAGCAGGCTTTGTTGGATCAAATGGGTATTCGTTACGACAAGGTGGTAGCCCGCAAGAAAGCCAAGCTCCGCGAACTGGAGAGGGAAGCCTTGACTTTGGATGTGGTGGAAGAAATGCAGGAGATTGTGGATGAGATGGTAGAGAACCGTGACATCCGTCTCGAACAGCAGTTCTTGCGTCTTATCGACCCTCGGAATGATGACAACCCCAACGATGCGTGGATGGTACTGCGCGGTGCATCTGCCCCCAATGCCTACATCGGTTATGCCCTGTAACCAATGCGGAATATGCAGCCTTCAAGCCGGATTTTACCTATGAATCCGGACAGGATAACTATCCGGTAGTGAATATTACGATTGCGGATGCCACGGCTTATTGCGATTGGCTTACGGCACAGGATAATTCGCATAGCTACCGTCTACCTACTGACGAGGAATGGATTCTCGGTGCAGGGCACATGCCGAAGGACGTTGTAATGAACGCTGGTCGTGTGAAGACGGGACTGACAGCAGTAGATGCTTACAGCCAGACAACAGGTGCTTGTGGAGGTATCGACTTTTGGGGCAACTGTTGGGAGTGGACTTCATCCACGGATGCAAACGGCAGTATATAATTAAAGGCGGTAGTTGGGATTCAGAACGTGATGATTGCCGTAGCGAGAAATCGGATGTCGTAAGATTGGTACGCAAGGATACGCCAATGTCGGTTTCAGAGTCGTAAGAACTGATTCTATTTAATTCTCCAAATAATATACAAATATGAAAAAATTGTTTTTAGCAATGGCTGTTGCCATTGTGACGGGTACCGCTGTGTCCGCACAAGACAGCAACAAAGAAGATAAAATCGTGGTTTCAACCCACCAGACGGATAAAGCGGATGGATACGAGGGCGATTCCGCCAACCGGTGCGGTATCAAATTCAATTTCCGGCTTACAGGCGTGACAAAGGTAGAACTGGAAAGTGTGGACGGGCTTCCATTGGCGGGTGCGGCAACCATTTGTAAGGATGTTCAGGGAAAAGCTGCAATCGGTGATATGGCACATACAAGCACTATCATTACATATAGCTCAAGCGACAAGTCCGGATTTATACCCGGAAAAGACTACTATATTTCCACCTTGCCTTGCGACCTTTATGAGGATACAGGCTCTCCATTTATCGGGACGGACTTGTGGCCCATTATTTCGGTGTGCATCAGAAAGTGGATTTGGGAGAATTTATCAGTCCCGATGATTTGGTGGAAAGCGAATTGGAGTTTGACAAGCCCGGTGCCCACTCGTGGAAGAAGGGCGCCCCAAAATGGATTCCAAGACACATAACCTGTTCGTCCAATACCGGAAGAATCCGACGGAAGCGGGCAGACAAGCACTTCTGGATCAGATGTCTGTACGGTATGACAAAGTAGTGGCAAGAAAGAAAAACAAACTCCGTGAACTGGAACGTGAAGCCCGGACTTACAGCATAGTGGAACACATGCAAGGTATTGTGGGAGAGATGGTGCAGAATAGAGATACCCGCATACAGCAGCAATTTCTTCGCTTTATAGACCCTCGCAGAGATGAGAATCCTAAAGATGCATGGATGGTTCTGCGTGGTGCATCTGCTCCCAATGCCTATATCGCTACGCACCGGTAACTAATGCCGAATATGCCGCATTTAATCCTCAATTTGCCTATGATACAGGTAAAGAAAACTATCCGGTGGTAAATATCACCATTGCCGAAGCCAAGGCTTATTGCGATTGGCTTACAAAGCAAGATCGGAAGCACATCTACCGTTTGCCAAGCGAAGAAGAGTGGATTCTTGGTGCCGGACACATGCCCAAAGATGTCGCTATGAACTCCAACCACGTTGAATCTGGATTGACAGCAGTGGATGCTTACAAACAATCCACCGGAGCGTGTGGAGGCATTGACTTTTGGGGAAACTGCTGGGAATGGACTACCTCGACCAATGCCAACGGACAGCATATCATCAAAGGAGGCAGTTGGGACTCCAAACGGCGACGATTGTCGTAGCGAGAAATCAGATGACGTAAGAACGGGTGCGCAGGGTTATGCTAATGTCGGCTTCCGAGTAGTAAGAACTGATATTTCAAATGCCCGATAAATCTACAGTATTGACAATATAAACTTATTAACTAATAAATAAAAAGGAGAATTTTGTATGAAAAGAATGTTTTTAATAATGACTATCGCCATCGTAACAACATTTCAAGTGTCTGCACAAGACAATAATAGGCAGCAAATGACAGTTCAACAGAGAACAGAGCAGCGCATCAAATTGCTGGACGAGAAACTTGTTTTAACAGATGAGCAGAAAACAAAAATTCGCAAGCTTTATGCTGATTTCAACAAACAGAAATATCCGCGTGAGAAACGTAAAGAAGCGATGGAAAAGTTGACGGCCGACATCTCTCTTCTACTGACAGCCGAACAACAAGCCACTTACAAACAAATGGTAGAGCAGGCTATTGCTGAAAAGAAGAACGGAAAACGCAATAAGTCCAAAGAATGAAGATTGCTAAAGTATGGCTTCAAGGGATAGCTATCTTCATCGTTGTTTTTTGTATGAGTATTCTTTCTGCTGCATCTCAAAATCAGATAACAGATTCTTGTTTTGGTTTTTATAAATGGGTTTACGATAATACGATTTTTCCTTATAGGAAAACGATAATAACAGTTGATGATATGCAGCAAAGACCAGCATTAGTAATTTACTTACATGGTGGGCCAAAGCGTGGCAGCGATAATACCAATCAAATGACAGAAGAAGCGATTTATATAATTACTGACTATCTTCGTAGAAACCGCATCCATACTATAATAATTGTACCTCAATGTCCTGACTCCCTCACATGGGGAGTCAAGACAAACGAGGCCCTCAAAGCTCTTATAGATGAATATGTAGAAAAAGATAAGGTTGATGAGAACCGTATCTATTTGTTTGGAGGTTCGATGGGAGGAACGGGAACATGGTTAATGACATCAGCTTATCCTCGTTTATTTGCTGCTGTGATGCCTGTGGCTGGCAATCCTGAAACCGCTGATGCTGACCTTGTGGCATATACTCCTGTTTGTACAGTAATGGGAAGCGATGATAATCTGATGACCATTCCGCGTGTCAGTACATTCGTGGAAAAATTACAAGAACGGAGTGGAAAAATATTGTTTGATATTGAACACGGTTGGTCACATGTGAAAACCTGCATTGATAGCTATACGGACGCACGTCTTGATTGGATCTTCGGACATAAAACGCCTGAATCATTGATTTATAAGAAAATATAATAAAAGCAGAGGAGTTAACATTCGTAGGTATTATTTTACACCCTACTTTATTTAATTATAATGTAATTCCCTCTTTTATTTTTCCTTATATATTCAATCTGTATATGTCACCACCTCATTGCAGGGCATGGCAGGCCGAGCCTGCCTTTATTCTTGCATTCGATCGGTTGGGTATTCTGTTCTATCCCGTCCATTGTTTACTTGTCTTATCGTCCTTTCTCCCATTGTCAGTTTCGCATAAAAATCATTCCTTGACAAGAAGCCGAAAGAGCTTCCGGAAAAGGGAAAAAGTTTAACTATAAAAATTACAATTATGCCAGATTGATGCAGCACGGCGTATGAGACTAATGCTGAAACCAAAATGACTGTATGCATACAGCGTTCTGCATACAATCATTATCTGATAAGCCTCTCTAATTTGCATGCAGATTAAAGAGGCTTTATCTGTTTATCGGGCTACCCATCCTTTTATAAATCTTAGACTATTCCTCTTTTTATACTCCCCCGCTTCAGCCATTCTCTTATCGTGCTTCGGCAATTCTTGCCGGAGAGATTTGTATGCAAAGGTACAGCGTCCGGACGGTCGCCAAGTACCACTATGCTAACGGTTCCCGAATCTTCACGGCAGCCTTCCGCAAATCGAAGATTGACTGCCAGTCACCGCCTCATTGCAGGGCATAGCCGTACAAGCCTGCTTCTGCTCTTACATTCGGAGGTTGGGTATTCCGCTTCATTCCGTCCACTGTTTACTTGCCTTGTCGTCCTTTTCCCACTGTCAATCCTGCATAAAAATCAATCCCGACGAGAAGCCGAAAGAGCTTCAAGAATGGGGAAATAAAAAAGTTAAACCAATTAAAATTCAGAATTATGCACAGCAGGATTTTTCAAATTTCGACGATGCAGATAGGCAAAGAGAACTATCTGAATGAAGACACGCTCCAACAGGGGGATGGCAGTTACTATGATTATTGCGCAGAGATAAGCGAAGAAGCCCGTAAACAAGATATTTGCTATTTGGCCAATACTGCCCTGCCAAAAGGCATGTTCGAGCTTGTAGGCGATGACACCATGCGCTACATTGGTGGTGCGGAACAATGGAAAGAGGGCTTTGTGGCTAACATTCGCAAGAAAGCTGAAGCTATTACTACCGAAAACATGTTAGATTTTATAGGCCCTGTTTATCAACTTGAAAAGGCTTTAGAAAATCCATTGGATATTGCGTATCATTTCTATTTGGATGGAGAGGGATACCAGTCCTTTGCCGAAAAATCTTTTGCATTTATGGAGTTTGTTTGCTCTCTTGAATCGGGCACGACACTCTATATCGGAGGAGTTATTGACTATCATTTTTGATACTATACGTGAATACCAAACAGCCACCTGTCATCAAAAACGGGTGGCTGTTTATTGCCCACTTACGCGTGTCCCGCCTACTTTTATAACTATGCTCTACCGAGTTCCAACCGGTTTTATCCGTGCCGCACACCTGTTCTAACGGTGTAACACCTTCGTTGCCCGGACATCACCGCAGGTTTGTTTTTGCGTGCAAAGGTACGGTGGACGAACACTGTTCAAGTACCGCTGTCGCTACCTGAAATGAAATTTGACGACAGCTTTCCACAATCACCGATTGTGGCTTTTCATAAAATTTCATCGCTGGTTCCTTGCCCGTCGTTCTTACATCCCCCGTTTGAAATGCACATGAAAACAACTCCTTTGAGTGAAGTCGAAAGGCTTCAAGAAGAGGGAAAAAGAAAAATTATCATAATTATGGCAAAGACAATAGACATTGAACTTCAAAAGCAGTTGAGCAAACCGCAGGCATGGTTTTGTAAGTATTTTCCTGCACGCATACGTAATGTAGGTGAACGTGAGATAGCAGACCGCAAGTTGGTCTTTGATTTCAAGGATGGGAGGGCATACGAAGAGGTTGCTCAACGCACGGCAGCCAACATGACCGAACGATACGGAGCATCATGTGCCAACATTGTATTTTCTCCTGTACCGGCATCTACCGACAAGAAAAACGAGATGCGTTACAAGGCGTTCTGTCAGAGAGTATGCGAATTGACCGGAGCTATCAACGGTTATGACCATGTATCAGTGAGTGGCGAGCGGCTCACCATTCACGAGAACCGTAAAGCGGAAAAGGAAGTCCGCAACGTAAACGTCATTGAGTTTGATTCGGCTTTTTTCAATGGCAAATCGGTAGTAGTCTTTGATGATGTGATAACCAAAGGACTAAGTTATGCTATCTATGCCAATCAGCTTGAAAGCCTTGGTGCCAATGTACTCGGAGGTATATTCCTCGCAAGAACCCATTACAAAGTGAACTGATATGACCCAAACAAAGGATAATAAGGCAATGTCCGTTTGCTTCAGCGGACATCGTAGCATTCCATTCCAATATTGGAAGCAACTGAAACAGCAACTAAAGGCAGAGATAGCCAAGACATACGCTGACGGCTACCGTTATTTTTTCTGTGGCATGGCAATGGGGTTTGATATGTTGGCGGCAGAAGTCGCCCTCTCGCTGAAATCTGAATTGCCAGACTTGCAAGTTATTGCCGTAATACCGCACCGTGGACAAGCCGAGCGGTGGAGCGATGCGATGAAGGCCAAATATGATGCCATTCTCCGTAGTGCGGATAAGGTTATCATCTTGAGCGAACACTATTATAATGGCTGTCTGCTCCGACGCAACGACTATATGGTTCTTCACTGTTCACGTCTTATTGCCTGGTATGACGGCCAGCCCAAGGGCGGTACGTTTTACACTTGCCGCAAGGCTACGGCGAATAGATTACAAGTGATAAATCTCTATGGCAGTTCAATCGTATGACAGACATCTTGTTTTTGTGTGTTCCGAACCATAACGGCAGTTTCTTCTTTGCCATATATAAATGACTGACAAAACGGCCTTTACATATATGGCAAAGTCCACTGCTGGTTCTGACGTATTGCACGTTTTTCCCTATGCGCCGGTCCGCCGGCGTGCTGTACTTTTCTATTGTCGGAATCTCCGTCCTTTCTTATTTCTTTTCCTCCTTTTTAGTATTCCTTTTCACTCTTCTTCTGTGCGACCTCTCGTGGACTTATTTTTCCGCAAAGGTAATCGCTGCCCCAATCTTGCCAATGCCGGCATCCTGCCGCGAGTGAGCCGCCAAAATCTTCCTCTCCACTTGTCGAGCGTATTTTGTCGCATCAGCTTTGTCCGATTGTTTCCGCCACCTTCTGAAGGCAGCAAAATAAATCCCAGCGGTCGCAAACAGGCCGAATAAAGGGAAATAAAAAATCAATAAATCAAAAGACAATGAGTAAGTACGATTTTATCAAGCAAGGCAACCTCCTTTACTGGCATGACCCCGACAACGGTCTGTCCGACGGAGCTACAGAGTTATTTCCGCACCGGAAAACATTGAAAAAGACAGTACCATCCTAATTGCAACAGCGTCTTCAGAAGCAGAGGTTTTGGCATCAGAGTTATCACCGATAAGCACATCGAGAAGCCACAAAGACGAGTTCCTACGCTGGAAAAAAAGAACGTGAAGCCGAAGGTATGGAGTTTTCAACTGCCTTTCCGAAGTAATGGACACGGAGAGCAGTTTGACCGTGGGCGATATGGTGGCGTTTACAAACGATTTTGGAGTAGTATTCGGTCCCAAAGAGGTACTGGCTTTCGGGAAGCCTTGGAATGGCGGCAGATGCGTATATATCGACAGTGATGCCTATTGGTTTCCCGACCGTCCCGACCAGCTCACCATCCTAAGCAAAGGAGGTACGGTATGACAAATGATAACAGCATCCTCAAACGACTTTGCGGCAATATTGTCGCAGGTCGTTTCAACTGGCGGAAATATACTACGCCGCAACTTTACTTCGGTCGGGAAATTTGTGTTACACCACTGCATTGCTCTTACGGGCAGATAGGCTATACCATTCATTTCCCTTATTCCGATATGCCGGAAATAGAGCACGATTGGGAACTTGAAAAGTTGACCATAGACGGCGAGAAGTGGAAAAGCTATTTACAGAATGAACAACAATAAAAAAATCAATATGGCAAAGAATTTTTATACTAAATGGCAAAACGCAATCCTTGCAGATGCAGGGGGATATGTTTCAAAAGAATACCGCAGTTTTCAAACAGCCTTAGTACGTGAGGTTTCACAGTATGCCACAGCCGTTGGCGCAAAGGTCATATCCAGTTTGAAAGGACATCACGATACCTCTTGCTTTATTGAGCGAAACGGCAAATTCGTGTACATCCGGCACTCTTCCGGTTTGTCCCGAATGGATAGTGGTATACGAATAGAACTCGATTCGTTCTTGATACGGACAGCCCGACACGCAAAGGACTACACCGGAGGCTGCAACCAACATTGCGATATAGCCAATTTGCAATCGAAGATAGACACTTTACTGACCTGACAACAAATAGAAAGATGCGGAGCAAAACTTCCTCCGCATCTTTCTTCCCGTTTTACCGACGCATTCCGCCACCGTACTCTGCCTCTTGCAATTCTTCCCGGTACTCCTCCATCTCGTTCAGCTTTTCGTTCACGGCTTGCAGGTTAGCATCCACCGAAGCATCGTGATCGTATGGGAAACGGTGCTGTGCGGCCATCCCCGCATTAGTAACCGGTCCGACATCCATCGTGTCGGATTCCTTGTTATAGCTGATATACAGCACATCACCGTTCGGCATTTCAAGAACGGGTGTCTTATCCTGCGCCAGTTCTGCAAACTGCTCCGCGGCCATGTCTTTGGCCACCTCTTTCACTGCATCGCTGACAAGACCGAGACCATAACGCCTGATATTGGCGCGTACTTCCTGCTCCGTATGCTTCAACATCAGCTCGTATGTGCCTCCCACGCTTCCGTTATATACCACGCAAAGTCCTTATCCTCTATCAGCAGGTCGTCCCCTTTATGCTGCAAAGGAGATAACTGGGTGTATAGATCATCCACGCACTCCCCGTCATAATGCTCTTTGATAAGAGTCATTATCCCCTTGTAGTCTCCTTTGTCCTTGAGTTCATCGAGCCGGTTCGTGTCGTCTGCGAGCTGGAGATAAACCACGGAAGTGTAGAAAGTCTTTTCAGGCATGGAGTCCTTGTTCTCTTGCTTTTCACCGGCCTTTTGTTCCAACTCCTGTGCGATCTTATCCACTCTTTGAGTAATCATCGAAGCAGCCCTTTTAACATCCAACAGCGTTGTCTTAATGAATTGCGGCGACTCTTTCAGTTCGTCGAGCCAACCTTTAAGGTACGTGCAACTATCCTCTTTGATATGCTTGGTCATACCGTAGCGTTGAGCCACCAACGCACTGCCCAGTTCTGCCACCAATTCCTCACGTGCATACTCGGCCGAACCGAAATTCGTCGGCTTGATACGGTCAAGCACTCCCTCTGCACCGGTCGAGTGTGTCATTTCATGGAAAAGAGTTCCATAGAATGATTCTCCCGATTTGAACTGCTCCTTTTCCGGTACGATGATTTCATTCTTCGAAATGGAATAGTAGGCACTATCCTGATGCTTCGGTGTAATCGGGCAAATCCAAAGATTATCCCGAATCATCGCATCGACGGGGGCGAAGCTGAAATGTTCCCTGTCCTCAATCTTTGGTCCCGTGTTCTCCTGTTCCAGTCGTTCCCACAGTTTCGGCCTCGCTTCTTTCAAATTGGTCTGCGCCACATTGAACACCCGGAACACTTGCATTTTCGGATAGACATTGTACTGCTCCTTTTCTTTATCGGACAGTTTCTTGTAATCGTCATACTTGATTTTCTCTTTGGTTTCCTTATGAATGCATGTGAACGTGGTCAGCATGACCGGAAAGGACTTCTCTCCACGAAGTACGGAGACACGCGGCAGTTCCTCTCCATCCTTGCCGGATTTGTTGAGCCGCTGGACGCAATCGAACGTACAGAAACGAGGAATCTTGTACCCCTCTTTCTCGCAGTGCAGGAGCAGCATAAAAGCATTCATCCCGTTGTACTCGCGCCCGGAAAGATTGCGTGGCCACTGTAATGTTCCCTCGGTGAACCAAGGCTTTTTCCAATCTTGGTGAATACCCTCGATTTTCTCTATCATCATTTCGGCGAACAGGTCGAGAGCCTTATCCTCGCTGTTCGGCCCGTCGGTATTCCGTTTCCTATATCCGGCCATGACTGTTACTGGTTATAGTTAGACGAATCCGCCACATACTGCGTCAGTTCTTCCACCTTACAGGAAACATTCAGCTTCCCTTTGTGTGCCGAGAGGCTCATTTCACCTTTCGGCATCCACCTTCACACCCGGTTCCAGCCAGACCTCTCTTTCCTTGCCGAAGCAGAAGAAACGCACCCACTGGTACTCAAAGCCGTCATTGACCTTCTCCGCGCTGAATGCCGAGAACATCGTGTACGGCTGCTCTTTCTTATCCCTCTTTTCCTCGATATTCTGACCGACCTTACCGCGAAACACGATGTCACCCTTGATGGTATCCTCCGCATTTGCCGCAGCTGTACGGATTTCGTCAGCAAACAAGTTGAAATAGAGTTTCTCTCCCCGGCGTTTAAGGTACATCGTCCCCGTGATCTCGACACGGGAGCCGTTCCGATAGCCGGCAGCATCTTCTCCGGCAGCATCCTTGCTGACATCCACTTCGACGGGCGTGTTTTGCCCGTCGGAGGTAGGGATCATGACCCGGAGCGAAAAATCAAAAACGATTTTTCCTCCTTGTTCGTGCGTATCGACGCATCGCGACCGACAGCACCGCATACTGTAACATTACATTTTATCATCTTTATTGTCTTTTATGTGATACATCACCACCGACAAGTGTGATGCGATTGATTGTTTGAACGATTGGATTGCCGGTACTAATCAGGTGCGCGTATCATCGCCCAGACCAGCCATCCGGCGACGAGTAGTTGCACACCCACGATGATAAGCGTCGCTATCCAGCCAACAGGGTGTAACAGAACAAGATGTACAACGCAAGGTAGGACAATCCGAACAGACATTTACATAGCTGTATCATCACGCATTTTATCATATCGCCATGCCTTTATCTTTTCAAATTCTCCGTCTGTCCCTGCTGCCGGGACATCTCTTGCTCGAAATTCTGCGATGCCGCCTCCGAGAGGATAACCGTATTCAGCATACCGGTAACACGTAGCCGTTTGGTTTCTTCCGTGAGAGAACTGTTTCCCAACGTTGCCGACAAACGGCTTAGTTCCGCAGCAGTTAGTTCACGCGACACATGCAGCTCGCCATTGTCCGCCCGCAGGGTCGCCTTACCGTTTTCACCGACCGTGAGGTCGCAGGTTTTCATACCCGGTAAAAGCGGCTTCAGGTCGATATACCTACCGTTCATCGATTCCGATATGGCTGCTTTTTGCTCCTCCTCGTTCTTGTTGTCAATCTGTACGGCCAGGAGCATAAGGGAGGTAAAGCCGTCATAGCCATCTCAACTATCGGGTCGTTGCACCCTGACATTCCCACGCCGCTGTCTTCCGACGAAAGCAGTTTCTTCATCCAGCCATCGGGCGAAAGAGCCTTTTCAGAGCCGACCACTTCGGTACTCTTGTACCTGGCGAGCAGGTCGGTCCCGTTATGCAGCACTTGTAACTTGATCTTGCCTTTCTGTGCGATTTCGGTCAGATAGCTGCCGGGTCGATGTCCCGCTTCGTACCGTCCGCATAGAGATTCGTCACGCCGAAATGCAGGTGTTCGCCCATTGTCCGTGTCCCCGTGTTGTCCGATGTACCGAACCGTTCACCAGCCTGTACCATATCACCGGCCTTCACGGAGATTTCGCCAAGGTGCATATAGGTACATTGTACCTTGCTGCCGTCTGTTCGGGCATATTCCACCGTCAGTGATTTACCGCCGGGCGTGTTTTTGTTCTGGTTCACCGCTACGACCTTGCCACCGTTCTCCGTAGCCAGCACCGCATCACCATTGCAGCGGATGTCGATTCCCTTGTGCATCTGTTGCTTCGCGCCGTCCGTCGGATCTTGCCGCATACCGAAAGGCGAGGTAACGAATAGAAACTCCTCACGCTTTACCGGGAACGAATACCCCACACCATGCTCCGTACTTTCGGACGTCGGAGAGGATGATGCTCCACACCGAACTGCTTGCCTTGTGCCGCCATCTCCTGCATGACCTGCCTGTCATACTGCTGCAAACCGTTCTGCTCGATGACCTTTTGCAGGCTATCGGCATACTTGTCACCCGTAGCATAACCGGCCTGTGCGATGCCTTTTGTCCAGCCTTATAGTCATCGGGTGACAGGGTGAAACATTGCGCATAGCGGCTGTTCTCTTTCAGAAAACGGGAGTGGTGTTCGTAGGAATCACCCACGCTGTCGTAACTGCAAAACTTCTCGTTCGGCCTGTCGTCGGTATATATGCCGTATCTTCCTCCTTCGGCAATCCATGCAGGCGTGGCCTTGATGCCAAAGTGGTTGTTCTCGTTCTGTGCCAAGCGGCTCTCACCATTGGAACTTTCCAGTATGCCCTGTGCCAATGTCACCGAGGCGGGTATTCCGTACCGGCGCATCTGCTCCATAGCATATTCCGCATACTGCTCTGCGTATTCTTGATTCTTGCCCATTTTCTTGTTTCTTATTATCTATGAATACTCCTATGCGTTTCCTGTTCAGCGTGCAGCTTCTCTTGTCCCTCCATGTCACTGATGGCAACCCGCGCCCCGGCACGGACGAGCTTCGACAGATAACTGTCGAGCTGCTCTCGTGGAAACTCCGTGGAAGCCGTAATGCCCCGTTCCGGATGTCCCGGATATTCCTTCAGGGCTATGCCCAATATCTTTGCACCCTGTACCGCATCTTCGTTATAGAGCCGGTATTCATCCTTCGTGCGAAGCAGTTGCAAGGCATCGGGATGATTCGCCTTGAGCTTGTCCCACAACTGCCGCTCTGGAAAACACGCTCGTTGTCAGCTTCCGGCTCTTCCTGCGCTACCGTTTCTCCCTGCCACAGTTCCGCTTCCTTCTGTTGTTTCTCACCGGTGTGTTCCTCCTGCGATTGTCCCTTTTGCAGCACGTCTGCGAACAGGGTAGCTGCCAGATGACGCTTGTAGCCATCCCGGTCTTCCGCTATCCACATCCGCTGCCACTGTTGCGGTGTGACACTTCGGGCAGGCTGTTTCTGCCCGTCGATAGTTGCGACACACTGGATACCGTCCTGCTTGGTCTTGAAGACCGAAATACGCTGGATGCGGTTCAGGTCGATTTCCGGCGTTTCACTGCCGAACAAGTCCACTTTCAGGTCGGGCTTGACTTCCGCCAGCGCATAATACTTGTGCGCCAGTTCCATCCGCACCTTGCCGATGTTATCCATCGCCTGCTTGAGTGTCGAGAAAAAGCGGTTTACGTCCTCCTTATCGGGATAGATGCTATATCCGTTCTTGTTTTCGGGCTTGATGTAAAGTGCCCACCGCCTTTTATCATCCTGAATCATTTCCACCTGGTCAAAACCGATCTCATTCGCCCGTTTGACCGCTGAAGCCACGTCCAGTGTGGAGAGTTTCTCCATCGCCCAGTTCTTCAGCCGTGCCAGTGTAATCATCTTCTCGGCGAAGTAGCTGTCATCGGTCGGTAACCCAGCGCACCGTCCGTATTGTAGAAGCGTACCTGTTCGATGCCCTCTTTCTGCAACGCCCGCATGATGCTCCCTTGTTCATTCCCGGTATCTCGTTGTCCACTTCCGTCGAAGCTCCGGCAGGGAGAATCACATCCGCCGTTTTCCTTTGCGGGTCGATGACAAGCACGATTTTCTTTCCCTCCCGGTCCGGGTGTTGCCGGATTTCATTAGCAACAAAATAATGCTTGGGCATTTGCTCCTGCATCGTCGAGGTATCACGTCGGTTACGCAGGGTGGCATATTCGATTTTCTCACCCCGTTCCGCTTGGCCATCACCTCAATGGCGTTGTTCACGTCGCTTTCGAGCGCGTCTATCAGGTTGGGGTTCTCTTTCAGTTCCCGGTTCCAATAATCCACCAACTTCAGGCTTTCGTCGGACAATCTTGCCGCAGTCCCAACTCCAACATCTTGACACCCGAAGCCAATTCCACGACCAGCCGTTCCTGCTTCACGGCATCTTCCGAGGGTGCCACACCATTTTTCATTACCATGCCCTCACGAGCCAACCGCTGTTGGTGGCCGGTGGCACTCACAATCTGCCGCAAGGCTTCCTGTACATAGTCGTGGTAATGTTCGAAATCCTTCTGTCTCGGCATATAGACCGCATCCCGGTCGCTTTCATAGTGAGGCATACCACTGCCGTCCGAACGGACGGGCACGAGGTTATCCCGCATCTTCAGCAGGAAGTCGTTGAAACGGATGTGTAACTTACGGTTGTCGGCTTCCGTGTAACCTCTTTCCACTGCACTACCGTGCTGTTGTACGGCAGTCTCGTAGTTTTCCTTGTTCACGTATGGCAACGTTGTCTGGTCAATGTTGAACAGTGTGCGGATCTCCCGGTTGTGCACGCCCTTGTACAGTTTTTGTTCTTCCTCGTACAACTTCATATACGCATCCCGGCTGATAATCTGCTCCGGATTGTTGCGATGCACGTATTTATTCCAATTATAGAACAGGAACGGTACACCCTGTTCATGTTCGCGCACTGCCGCACCTTGTACCTTGCATCGCCGAAAAGCGTGAACAGATTTGTCTTGCACCCGTTTTTGTCCGAGTGCAATGCCATGAACAGCGAGTTAAACGCACTGACCGAAACACCCTTCGGATAGAAACGTGGGTATCCTTTGCCCGATGCGTTGAGCCAGTGCCCTCCGACATTCGAGGCTTCGGCCAAAGCCGTAGAGAGTAGGGCGACTTGTTTCTGTTCGGCATTCTTTTCGATGGTAGATTTCTCTTTCATATCGTATGTTTTTTGGGATTACAGAATTATTGAATACCCCGTGGCCGCACGATGGTTTCCTGCTGCCCGTCCTCATAGTTCCGTGCGGCAGTCTGACGAATCTGGTCGTTCTTGGGCGAGCACCGCATTCGCCAGCGTGTTCAGTGGCAATGCCCCGGCACGATAGGCTGCCGCTACGGTCGGCGAGAGCTGTATGGTGCAGGGTATGCGGTCAATCGTAACGATTAGCGTACCTCCTTGCAGCACCGGGTTCACGATGCGTGGATTCAGAGGTTCATCCGCATAGCGGCGATACTGCACATCGTTTCCATTATTTGCATTCGCATTTATTTTTCCCTCCGTACGCCCCTGTAAAGCCTCATGTCCGGCCTTGTTCAACAGGTTCATACCACCCAGACCCATCAGGAGCATTTTCAGTAACGGATTACGCACGAACATCCCTGCTACGATGCTTGCTATCGGTAGCAGATTGTCCCCCGGACGCAACGATTTAGTCTTGCCAGTGAAGATTCCCAACAGAACATCAGGAAGCATGGCCATTACATAACCGAGATTACCTGTAATATCACCCATGCCCTCCAGTCCCAGCGTACCGAGCAATTTATCCCATCCGTTCCCCTCTGTGCCTTGTATTGCCTGTTCATTCATCCTTATCGGATTGGCAGGGGCAACAACCTCACGATTCTCGTTTTCCACTGTTTCCTTCTGTTTTTTCTTCGGTTGCATCGTCTGTTCCGATTTGACCGTTCCCGTTTCATTTCCTTTTTTCAGACTTTGGAGGTAGGCCTCCTCTTGTCCGGGAGCGACAACCAGTGGCACATCCTTGTACCGCTCCTCGTGTTCGTCCGGTCCCGCCAGCCACGGCAGACCGCCGTGTCGTTCCTGCGTCCACTCCATAAAATTAAAATCCATGACGGGGATTTTATTCTTCAGTTGTCCGTTAGCCTCACTGATGGCCGTATTCTCTTTGGCAGGTATCTTTACCGCTCCTTTCGGAAATCCTCGAACACGTTCCGTTCGCTGCCGAACACACCTTTGCTGATGCACTGCTCCACAGAGGGCGTTTCGGGCTTTTGGGATTCGAAATGATCTGCCACTACCGAGACAGTCACATCCGCTCCGACAAATTTCGCCAGTGTCGCCCATGAACCTGCACCGCCTAACATGACGGTATCTGCCGCTGCACCCAGTACCCGTCCCGTACCTTTTTCCCATCCGTTCGGACGGTAGGCGGCTTCGCCCCGTGCTTCGATTTCCTCGGCCAGCGGCGAACGGTTCAATGTCTGCGAGAGTCCGAACAGGCTCGACTCGGCGGCTTTGCGGATGATGTAATCGACAGACGATTTAGGCATACGCTCCCTGACCAGCCGGTCGATCATCAGTCTTCTACACGATAATCCATATATGCGTAAGCGAGGTCACCGCCCAGTTGCTCCGACAGTTCGTCGTAACGTTCACGCCCAATCTCCTGCACGACGGTATCACGCCACTGTCCGGCCAGATATGCAAGATCTTGCTGCATCTCACTGGACCCGGTAATCTCCGTCTTGCACATCCCGATATAGTCCTCCGTTGTCTTCGAGTTCCATTCTCCCGTCAGCCTGACGACCTGATAAGGGTCGCCCAAAGGCTGCGCTGAAGACGCCATCATGCCCAGGATACCACCCGGCGAAGTGGAATACTCCTTCAGCTCCTCGCCCTGCTTCCGTGTGAGGTAAGCCTGCGTTTTCGACATGACAGGTGCGATGTGGTAGCTGAAATAGTCGCCCACAAGACGTTCCATCTCCGCAAACCGTCCGCTATGCTTGATTCCGTCCATAATGTATCACATATTTATCTTGTTCAGTAATAATTGCTCTTTCGTCTGTTCAATGGCATTGTGGTAAACCTCCATTTGTTTAGGGTAAAACTCTTCCAGCCATACGTCCTTCTCGATATTGTCGTGGATGAAACGTATCGCCTGTTCCCGTTCTATCTCCACCGATGCCTCGCCCTCTTCCCGGTTATTGAACCATGCTTTGGTCCACCATCTGACTCCCGCGCGGTCGGGATAGACCGTGACCGCCCTCGGTATGTCGAAACTCTGGATGTCGATGTCCAGTTCTGCCAGCGGGTCGATGACACCGCCGTAGTTCAGGCTTCGTCATAAAGTTTTTTTTTTACGTCACCGCCCATTGTGGAGAGGTACACGTCATGCCGTAGGGCGAGGTAATGCAGAAAATCCGCAATCAGCAGGTTTTGTACCTTGCAGGCCAACGGTATGGCCTTACGCCCCAGTCCGAGCGGATTGGCCATGCTCGGCATACGTTCATAGAAATATTCCTTTACGGCACCCATTGAGAAGGTGTGGCGAAGTGACTGCTCCGTGTGTTCGGGAAGCGTATAAGCTCCTCGTTGCAAGTCTTCCATGTAATGCGGCAGGAAACGGAGCATCAGTTCTTCTATCTCCCTCTTGTCCCGTTCATAATCGGTTTGCAACTCCATATCCATGTCGGGGAAGGGCACCGTTTCGTGCCCTCCGGTATGACGCAAGGCACGGATATTGCCGTAGAGCATGGTCAGGAACTCCAACGGGTTCAGTTCTTCTCCCTTGAAGCGTGTACCGATATGCAGCTTGTCGCCGCTTAATGCCACCGTCTGTCCCGCCTTGACGCGCTGTCCGAAATGGGCGAAGACATTCGACAGGTGTCCGTAAGTAACTTCGTACTCCCCGTAACGGATTGTCTGAAAGATACCGAGTACCGGGTCGTTCCCCACACCTGACACGATGCCGCTGGCAACAGCCGACAGCGTGTAACACCGCACATCGAAGTCGGTACCGTGATGAAAGTATTTCTCGCCCGTTGCCGGGTCGGTCTGTTCGCCATAGCCGAGCGACAGTTCCACGTCCTTGCCCTGCCGTTCCTCGAAAGGCATACAATAGCCGCTTTCGGATTGCAGGATCATTTCTTCTGTATATTTCATGCTGTTTCTATATTGATTCGTATTCCTATCTTCTCATCCCTCCGCTATGCGTCTGCTCCTCAATCGGCAAGGCCGGGACTTGTGTACGCTGTACATTTCCCGTGTCCGGCGTGCGGAAAACACCGGCATTGTTGCCAATCAGCATCATGCCGAGAAACGCGCCCGCTATTTTGCCCAGCCAGCCGAAGCGACCGAATATGAGGAATGCCGCCGCGACCAGTCCCGCTATGCTCAACCCCGACACGTTACCCTGTCCGAGGTTGCGGAAAAAGCTACCGAACATATTGAGGGCACCGCCGCCGGAGGCTTGCTTCAGGAAATTCGACACCCCGTCCAGTTTCGAGTCAATACCCGCCACCGCACCACTGACCGACCCGACAGCTTCTCCGGCCTTGCCCGTCAGTTCACGCACACCGTCCGCAGTCTCCGCGAGTGTATTCGTTGCCGGTTCTCCGATGACCGCATCGCTTACGATACGCACCACACTTTTGTCGGTTGTCAGTTTCTCCCAGCCCACATAACCGACGCGCCGCCGATGGTTGCCGTCTTGACGGGCCTGACCTGCGCCACGCAAGGTCTGCGAGGGGGTCAGTACCGCTTTACCCACACTTTTGCCGGTAGCCGCCGTAGCTTGTCCGGCACCTTTCACAGCCTTGCCGCCATATTTCAATATTGTATCCCAGACTCCCATATCTTATCCGTTTTTAAGGTCTTACATTTTTTCCAATCTGCCGCCAGCGTCGTTTTGCAGCGTCCACGATGTCGCGCTTGTCGGCTGCCGGGCGTGCTCCCTCGTCGATTTCACGCCAGACATCGCCCATTGTCGTGTACTTCACCGCCTTGGTCAGCCGTTGCAGTTTCTTGTTTATCATTTAAGTTTCGGGCGGATGCCGAGGACAATTTCCATGCGTCCTTTTCCGTCATTTTGTTTTCCGAGAGGCACGCCGTGCGGATGTCGTTCACAATCTCCACGCTGTTCATCATCAGCTCCCGGTAAATCTTGTTGCGCTGTGCGGACAGGGCTACGGCAAGCGCATTGCCCGGACTGCCGCTCAACTGCTTGGAAAAGTCGCCCATATTATCCGTCAGCCTCGATACCTCGTAATAGAATCCGTAGGTCTGCGCCGCATAGCAGACAATAGACCTGAAGGAATCCAGATAGTTGTTGAACTCCCGTTGTAGGTCGGTCGTACCTTCACTTCCTCCTTGTCCATTATACTGCCGTGTCCG
>ENA-OQAN01000330-OQAN01000330.1-human-gut-metagenome-genome-assembly--contig:-NODE-330-length-25708-cov-2.670810_pt1 | contig 25708 bp, 33 predicted proteins | sample MGYA00242735_ERZ504527 | MGnify/ENA primary metagenome ERZ504527 (study PRJEB26092, sample SAMD00036230) | human gut metagenome | host: Homo sapiens | study: EMG produced TPA metagenomics assembly of... | reverse complement strand
TTCCCAATAAGTGTTCTAATTGTTCGATTCGCTGCTGCTTTAGAAAAAATGGAACACTTCCTTGGCCGAATGGAGTGCTGACAATTTCCTGGAAAAGATTTCCTTTGCCGCGAAAAAAAAAGGATTTTGTATGAAAAAGACTGGAAATGTTGTTGTATTGCCACTTACATTGTGCTTATTGGGATGCAGTGGTGAGAAAAATCAGGAAAAACCGGTAGAGCCGGTTAGGGTAAAAGTGATGGAAGTGAATTCTTCTGAAGCGGAGGTTGTCCACCGTTTCTCGGGAACAATAGAAGAAGGAACAGGTTCATCGCTCAGTTTTGCCGTCATGGGTACTGTCAAAAGGTTACACGTGGACTGGGGGATCGTGTAACTTCCGGTCAATTAATTGCAGAACTTGATCCTTTGTCCATGCAAAGTTCCTATGAAGCTGCGAAGGCTTCGCTGGAACAGGCAGAAGATGCTTATTCCCGTATGAAAGAACTGCATGACAAAGGAAGCCTGCCAGAAATTCAATGGGTAGAGGTACAAAGTAAGTTGCGTCAGGCCCGTTCAATGGAGGAAATTGCCAGCAAGAACCTGAAAGATACCCGTCTGTATGCTCCGTTTCCCGGAGTGATTGCAGAAAAGAATGTAGAAACTGGTCAGAATGTAGCTCCGGGTGTTCCGGTTGTCAAGCTGGTTTCTCTCAGTGGACTGAAGGTACGGATCTCTGTACCTGAAACAGAAGTCGGTCATGTTTCTTTGGGACAAGAGGTGGAAATCATTGTTCCGGCCTTAAACGGAAAACGCTATACAGGACGGATTGCAGAGAAAGGTATTGTGGCCAATGCTCTGTCACGTGCATATGATGTCAAGATACAACTCCTTGAAGCCGATAAAGAACTTATGCCCGGGATGGTTACAGAAGTGAGACTGGACAGTCAGAAAGCCGGAATTTTGTGTGTCATTCCGGCGCATATTGTCCAGATTGATGAAAAGAACCGCTCGTTTGTATGGTAGATGACAACGGCAAGGCAAAGAAGCGTGTGATTACCTGTGGTGACTTTACGGCCGAAGGCGTAACGGTGGTGGAAGGGCTGCATCAGGGTGACCGGATCATTGTGGAAGGCCAGCAGAAGGTATGTAATGATACAAAATTGTCAGACATTTCATTGTAAAAGGTTTGGATTATGGAAAAGAAAAAACGAAGTGCAGTGGAGTGGGCCATGCATTACCGGCAGATTGTGATTCTGGTGGTGTGCTGTCTGGTTGCTTTTGGTATTTATAGTCTTCCGCAGATGCGTAAAAATGAGTTCCCGGATTTTACGATCCGTCAGGGAGTCGTAGTGGCAGTGGCACCGGGAAATACGGCGGAAGAGATGGTAGAACAGGTTACCAAGCCCCTGGAAACTATATATTCAGTTACAAAGAGGTCAAGAAAGGAAAAACGTTCTCGAAAAGCCGTGACGGAATTGTCTATATTCAGGTGGAGCTGAATGACGATCTGAACAATAAAGATGAGTTCTGGAGCAAGTTCAAGCACGGAGTACAGACGTTCAAGGCTCAGTTGCCTTCGAATGTACTGGCCGTTCAGGTCATGGATGATTTCGGGGATACATCCGCTCTTCTGATTACCATGGAGAGCGAAGACAAAACCTATCGGGAACTGAATGACTATATGGATGATTTGCAGGACCGTTTGCGCCGTATTCCGAGTGTAGGCCGTATGACGGTCAGTGGCGTACAGAAAGAACAGATTTCCGTATATTTGGATAATGCGCGCCTGTCCCGGTATGGTTTGAATGACCAGACGCTGGCGGCATCTCTGTTTGCCAAAGGCTTTACGACTACCGGTGGTCGGGTCCGTACAGATGCATATATGCAGCCGGTCTATGTAGCCAGATCGCTCAATACGGTATATGATGTACAGCAGCTGATTGTCTATACTGATCCGCAAGGGCGTAATGTCCGGTTGAAAGATGTAGCACGGGTAGTCCGTGAATATCCGGAACCGGAAAGCTATATTTCCAATAATGGCAAGAAGTGTATCATGCTCAGTGTCGAGATGAAGAAAGGTCAGAACATTGTGAAGATGGGAGAGGATATCAATGAGGTTTTGACCGATTTTCAGCAGACTTTGCCTTCGGAAGTAAGCATTTTCCGTATAACCGACCAAAGCAAGGTCGTTGATGACAGTGTAACCAACTTCCTGCATGAGCTGGTGATTGCCATTGTCGCGGTAATTATTGTCGTGATGTTGTTGTTGCCCATGCGGGTTGCTTTGGTGGCAGCTTCCACGATTCCGATTACCATATTCATTTCACTGGGTCTGTTCCATGCTTTCGGTCTGGAACTGAATACTGTAACCCTGGCTGCATTGATTGTGACACTGGGAATGATTGTTGATAACTCTATCGTGATCATCGACTGCTATCTGGAGAAGATCGGAGAAGGAGTATCGCGCTGGCATGCTTCCATTGAGAGTACACAGCATTTCTTCAAATCCATCTTCTCGGCTACGATGGCCATCAGTATTACCTTCTTCCCCTTCCTGATCACTACTTCGGGTATGATCCATGACTTCCTGTTGAGTTTCCCATGGGCCATTACACTGATTCTGGCTATTTCGCTGGTTGTAGCCACTCTGCTGGTTCCTTTCATGCAGTTCTACTTTATCCGCAAGCCGATTCGCCAGAAGATGCGTCCCGACGGAAAGCCGGCATTTTCTTTCCTGAATATGCTGCAAGTCTATTATGACCGCTTGCTGGCCTTTTGTTTCCGCTGGCCGAAGGCTACACTGGCAACAGGAATTCTGTCGATTGTACTGGGAGCCTTTCTGCTGGGTAAATTGCCGCAACAGCTGATGCCGTATGCCGACCGGAATCAGTTTGCCGTAGAAATTTACCTGCCTACCGGTGCTTCTGTCAACCGGACTGCTGAGGTTGCCGACAGCCTGGAGCATATTCTTCGCCGGGATCCGAGAGTCGTATCCGTAGCTTCCTTCAAGGGATGTGCTTCACCGCGTTTCCAGACTACATATGCTCCTCAGATTGCAGGAACCAATTATGCACAGTTCATTGTCAATACGACGGGAATCAAGGAAACGGTGGAATTGCTGGAAGAGTATGCTCCCCGGTACAATGATTATTTCCCGGATGCCAGAGTACGGTTCAAGCAGCTGAGTTACAGTGAGGCCGTTTATCCGGTGGAAGTCCGGTTGAGCGGCGAGAGCTGGATTCCATTCGGGTAGCAGTAGATACGATTGAATCAATTCTTCGCGGAATGCCGGAACTGGTTACCGTTCAGAGTGATCTGAGTGATCCGTTGCAGGCTGCGGAAATCCGCCTGAAGGAAGACGAAGCAAGCCGCCTGGGCATCAGCAACATACAGGTTGAAACAGCCCTTGCTCTCCGTTATGGCAGCGGAATACCGGTCGCCAGTGTGTGGGAAGGCGATGACAATATTCCGGTATCCATCAAGAGCGAAACTTCTGATCATGCCACTAATGAAGACCTGATGAATGAACTGATTCCGGTTGCCGGAGGACTTTCATGCGTTCCTTTGCGGCAAGTTGCTGAGATTGTTCCGGTATGGAAGGTAGGACAGATTGTTCGTCGCAACGGTATTCTGACAGCTACCGTGCAGGCTGACCTGCAGCGTGGAGAGAATGGAATGGCGGTTGTTGGAAAGGTTCAGCAGCAGCTGGATGGACTTTCTTTGCCTCAGGGTGTACAGCTGGCCTATGGAGGAGATCTGGAAGACAGTGCGGATAAGATGCCGCCGGTGATGAACGGACTGATGGTGGCAGCCCTTGTGATTTTCTTTATTCTGGTGCTTCATTTCCATCGGGTCAATATCGCAACGCTGATCTTCCTGAGCATGGCTCTTTGCCTGTTCGGTACGGCTGCAGGTATTCTGATTCAGGGAGTGGAATTCAGTATTACCTGTGTACTGGGTATTGTAAGTCTGATGGGAATCATTGTCCGTAACGGAATTATCATGATCGATTATGCAGAGGAACTGCGTGAAACGGAAAGAATGCATGTACGTGAGGCCATCTGGCATTCGGCCAGCCGGCGTATGCGGCCTATCTTCCTGACTTCGGCTGCTGCTTCTATGGGAGTAATCCCGATGATTCTGGGCAAGAGCGGACTCTGGATGCCGATGGGAACGGTGATCTGTTACGGTACGCTGATCACGATGATTTTCCTGCTGACCGTACTTCCGGTTGCTTATCTGCTGCTTTTCAGCGGCTCCACTGAAAAGCGCAAGCGTGTGAATGCTTTGGAGAAACAATGATTGTATACCTGTATGTTCAACTAACAACAACGATTATGAAACTCAAATCGAAATATACATTTCTGCTGGTTCTTGCCGGAATGTGTCAGATGCCTTTACAGGCCCAGCAGACGTACTCACTGGAAGATTGTATCCGGGAAGCCTTGATAAATAATGTCCGGATGAAGAATGCAGCCAATGACCTGAAGGCTGCCCAAGAAACCCGGAGCGAGGCTTTTACCCGCTATTTCCCTTCGGTAAGTGCCGCAGGAAGCGGATTTATTGCTGACAAAGGTTTGCTGCAGATGTCACTTTCACCCGAGATGGAGATGTCGATGATGAAGAATGGAGTCATTGGAGGTGTATCGGCTACCCTGCCTTTGTTTACCGGCGGTCAGCTGGTAAACGGTAATAACTGGCGAAAACCGGAATAGAAGCCGGCCGTCTCCAGCTTCGCCGTTCGGAAAATGAGGTAACGCTTACGGTGGAGAATTATTTCTGGCAGGTAGTCATGCTGGAAGAAAAGCTGCATACTTTGCAGACGGTGGAAGAACAGTTGGCCGGTATAGCCAAGGATGCCGAGGCTGCCGTGAAGGCAGGTGTCAGCAACCGGAATGACTTGCTTCAGGTGCAGCTGCGCCGTAACGAAACGAAGAGTGGCCGTATCAATCTGGAAAATAGCCTGGCTCTTGCCCGGAATCTGCTGGCCCAGTATATCGGTCATCCAGCCGACAGCATCCGTTTGTCGGTCAGTCTGGATGGTTCTGTTCCGGAGAATCCGGAGTCACTCCGGATTGATCACCAGGCTTCCCTGCCGTTGACTCCGGAATACGGCCTGCTTCAGCAACAGGTAAAGTCCGGCCGTCTTCAGTACAAGATGGCGGTCGGCAAGAATCTTCCTACGATAGCAATCGGAGGCGGTTATTTCTATGAAAATCTGATGGATAGGGATCATTCATTCTGGATGGCTTTGCCACGGTATCTGTCCCTCTTTCGGGATGGTGGGGCGGTTCGCACAATATGAAGAAACAGAAGCTGCAATGGCAGAATGCCGAAAATCAGCTGACGGACCAGAGTGAACGCCTGATTATCCGGATGGAACAGGCCTGGAATGATTTGAATAACGCTTATCAACAGGTGAAGATTGCCTGCGAATCCATAGAACAGGCTACGGAAAACCTGCGTCTGAATACTGATTATTACACGGCGGGGACTTGTACGATGAGTGATTTGCTGGAAGCCCAGACTCTTTATCGCCAGAGTCGTGACCAGTATGTGGATGCTTATTCCCAGTATGAAGTCAAGAAGCGTGAATATCTTCAGGCTACAGGACGATAAAAGTGTGTTTATTGTCTTTCCTTGCATGAAAACAACAGTTTTCGTCAGCAGAAAACTTTTAGTTTCATCAGGAAGAACTTTTTTGTTCCACCTACTGGAACTTTTTGTTTCACTAGGAAGAAACTTCAGTTTCACCAGCAGAAAACTTTTGGTTCGTCTAGGGAAAACTGTTGTTTCCATAGGCCGAAAACAAGTTTTGTCCTGTTAAACACCTTGCATTGTCCGGACGATTCTTTCCGGATGTCCGTTTATTTGGTCTGTGAATATCCGTCAGCCTTCAGCAGTTCGATGATTCTTTCTCTGAATTCTCCCTGAATGAGGATTTCCCCTTCTTTGACAGAACCTCCTACGCCGCATTTGGTTTCAGCATTACGGCCCAGTTCCTTCAGGTCATCTTCCCGGCCTGTGAATCCGCTGACTACGGTGACCGTCTTTCCGCCTCGTCCTTTTTTCTCTATTTTTACGCGCAGCTTCTGGGCCCGTTTCTCGGGTGTTTCGGCTTCTTCTTCCGTTTCTGTTTCATAACGGAAGTCGGGGTTGGTCGAATAAACTATATTCAGTCGGTCTTTCCAGTCATTTTGTTTCATAAGCATTGTTTTTTTGTCAGGAGGCAAAGGTACGTTTTTTTTTCTTCATTCTTTCCCGCATTCCAAATAAATACCGTAATTTTGCAACCGAGTGAATAGACAAAGCTGAGAAAGATGACTACCCGTTCAGGTAAAAATATAGAGAAAATACCGGAACCGACACTTCGCCGGCTACCCTGGTATTTGTCCGGTGCCAAGCTGATGCGTGAGCGCGGGGAACGCTATATTTCGTCTACCCGGTTGTCTGAACAGATCAATATAGATGCTTCACAGATTGCCAAGGATCTTTCGTTCGTGAATATTTCCGGACGTACGCGTGTCGGATATGAGATTGACTCCCTGATCCGTGTACTCGAAGACTTTCTGGGATTTACCCGTCTGCATAAAGCTTACCTTTTCGGAGTGGGAAGCCTTGGAGGAGCCCTGCTTCGTGACTCGGGACTGGCACAGTTCGGTCTGGAGATTGTGGGAGCGTTTGATGTCAATCCCGAACTGGTAGGTACCAGTATAAACGGGATTCCCATTTATCACACCGATGAGTTTACCGAACGTATCCGTCAGGATGGGGTCTGTATCGGCGTACTGACCGTACCTATCAGCATTGCCCAGGAGGTGACCGACCGGATGGTGGACGGCGGAATCCGTGCAGTCTGGAACTTTACTCCTTCCGTATCCGGGTGCCTGAGCATATTGTGGTGCAAAACACTTCGCTGTATGCCCATCTGGCTGTGATGTTCAATCGTTTGAATGAAACCCTAAAGAAATAATAAATACTTATGAAGATTATAGCGATCGGCATGAATTATTCCCTGCATTGCCAGGAATTGCATGCAGATGAGGCCTTGCCTCAGGAACCGGTCATTTTCATGAAGCCGGATTCTGCCTTGCTGAAGGACAGCAAGCCCTTTTTTATTCCCGATTTTTGTGAGCAGGTTGATTATGAAACGGAGCTGGTGGTCCGCATCAGCCGGTTGGGAAAGAACATTGCCGAGCGCTTTGCTTCCCGCTATTATGATGCCGTAACCGTAGGAATTGACTTCACGGCCCGCGACTTGCAGCGTAAGTTCCGTGCGGAAGGCAAGCCTTGGGAACTCTGCAAGGGCTTCGACAATTCGGCTGCCATCGGTGACTGGGTGCCTGTGGAACGCTTTTCCGATATTCAGCAGATCGGTTTCCATCTGGATATCGACGGAAATACGGTACAGCGGGGAAATACGGCAGACATGCTGTTCGGGGTTGACCGCATCATTGCTTATGTCAGCCGTTTCTGTACGCTGAAAATCGGTGACTTGCTTTTCACCGGAACTCCGGTCGGAGTCGGTCCGGTCCGCATCGGAAACCATCTGGAAGGTTATTTGGAGAACGATAAAGTATTGGATTTTTATATACGATGAAGATAAGAGTAGGATTCGGCTTTGACGTCCACCGGCTGGTGGAGGGCCGTGAATTGTGGCTGGGAGGTATTCGTCTGGAACATGAACTGGGCCTGTTGGGTCATTCAGATGCGGATGTCCTGATCCATGCCATTTGTGATGCCCTGCTGGGAGCTGCGAATATGCGTGATATCGGTTATCATTTCCCCGATACGGCAGGCGAGTTCAAGAATATTGACAGCAAGATTCTGCTGGCCCGTACCGTCGATCTGATTGCGGAAAAAGGCTGGCGGTAGGCAATATTGATGCGACGGTCTGTGCCGAACGTCCCAAGCTGAAAGCCCGTATTCCCGAAATGCAGGAAGTACTGGCTCACGTAATGGGAGTTGAGGCGGACGATGTTTCCATCAAGGCAACCACTACCGAGAAGCTGGGTTTCACCGGACGGAGGAAGGAATCTCAGCATACGCCACGGTATTGATTGAAAAAGACTGATCTGCCGGAGGAGTTCAGAGAATCAGTCCCAGAGCAAGGAGCAGACCGAAAAGCAACATGTTGCGTGAGGTCTCTCCCAGAATGCGGTTCAGGGCTTTTCCCTTTCCGATACGTGCCATTTTCTGTGTTGTAAGAATATGGGGTATCAGATAGAGCTGGGGAAGCAGGACCGCATAAATTTTTCCCAGCCAGATAAAGTAGAAGCAGAGCCAGCATGCGGCCATTCCGAGCAGAAAATACAGCAGCAGCCCCGTGCGTGCCCCGAAGCGGACCACGAGTGTTCGCTTTCCGCTGACTGCATCCTGCTCCCGGTCGCGGAAGTATTGACCATCAGCAGGGTGTCAATAATGAGTCCGCAGGCAAGAGAAACCACAAAGACTGCCGTGTTCCAGCTGTGAGCCATGACGTAGAAGGTACATCCTACGGGAACAAAGCCGAAGAAAATGAGCACCAGTACATCTCCCCATCCGTGATAGGCCAGCGGATAAGGACCGGCCGTATAGAGAAAGGCGAATATGACACAGGCCAGACCTACGGGAATCATTTCCCATCCTCCGTAGCTTAATAAACCCAGACCGACGCAGCAGGCCAGTAGCGTGGTGACTGCAATGCCCCGTTTCATTCCGGCAGGTGTGATCCAGCCTTGCGCACAGGCACGTTCCGGTCCCAGGCGGTCTTCCCGGTCAGTTCCCTTCAGATAGTCGTACAAGTCGTTGATGAAATTGGCATCCGTCTGCATCAGAAAGGCAAACAGGAAGCAAAGCAAGGCCGGAACAGGCTGGAATTTTCCGAAGATATAAGCCAGTGCACAGCCTAGCAGAACCGGAATTGCGGCTCCGGTCAGTGTTTTGGGACGCATGGCCAGCAGCCATGCCTGAAAGGAATTGGGTTTTATCGAATTGTTCATACTTTCCGTGATTATTGTATTAAAAAGTCCACAAAGGTACGGAGTTTTTTCATCTTTTCCTTCATTTAGATGGCGGTATATTGCTTTTTTATCCATACATTTGCAGTATACTATGACTTGATAACAAGAATTTTATAACGGAGTGGTTATGTTGCGTAAAATCAGACTGACGTTGCTGTCTGCTTCTTCCTATGTATCACCGGGCTGTTTCTGGATTTTACAGGAACACTTCATGCCTGGCTGGGGTGGATGGCAAAAATTCAGTTCTTGCCGGCCGTGCTGGCACTGAACGTGGGGATTGTAATAGCACTGGTTGTGCTGACACTGGTCTTCGGACGGGTGTATTGTTCGGTAATCTGTCCTTTGGGCGTCATGCAGGATCTCTTTGCATGGTTCGGTAAACGGGGTAAAAAGAGGAAGTATCATTATTCCTATTCTCCGGAAAAGAAAGGATGGCGTTACGGCTTTCTGGCTCTGTTCCTGTTGATGCTGGTGGCCGGTATCGGTTCCGGAGCAGCTTTACTGGCTCCTTACAGCTCTTTCGGACGGATTGTTTCCAATTTGCTGGCTCCTTTATACGGATGGGGAAACAACCTGCTGGCTTATTGGGCAGAACGGGCAGACAGCTATGCCTTTTATGAAACGGATGTGTGGTTGAAAAGTCTGCCTACTTTCCTGATTGCTGTCATTACGGTGGTTGTCTTGTTTGTGCTGGCATGGCGTAACGGACGTACCTATTGTAATACGGTTTGTCCGGTGGGGACGGTATTGGGCTTCTTCTCCCGCTTTTCATTGTTCCGCCCGGAACTGGATGCCGGGAAGTGCAGGAACTGCGGACTTTGTGCCCGTCAGTGCAAGGCTGCCTGTATCGACTATAAAAATCATCAGATAGATTACAGCCGGTGTGTGGCTTGTATGGATTGTCTGGATTCCTGCCGTCATGATGCTCTTCATTTCCGTTTGCGGACGGCGAAGGCTGCCCATCCGGCCGTGGAGAAGACAGAACCGGCCGGACCGGCAGATGATTCCCGCCGCAGTTTCCTGGCATCGACAGCTCTGTTGGCTGCCGCAACGACACTGAAGGCTCAGGAAAAGAAGGTCGACGGCGGTCTGGCCGTCATTGAAGACAAGCAGATTCCTCACCGGAACACACCGATTGTTCCGCCGGGAGCGTGGAGTGCCCGTCATTTTGCCCAGCACTGTACGGCCTGTCAGTTGTGCGTGTCTGCCTGCCCTAACGGAGTTCTCCGTCCTTCTACCGACCTGATGAAACTGATGCAGCCGGAGATGTCTTATGAACGCGGATATTGCCGGCCGGAGTGTACCCGCTGTTCGGATGTATGTCCGACCGGAGCAATCCGTCCGATCACGGTGGAAGACAAGTCGTCTACACAGATCGGTCATGCCGTATGGGTGAAGAAGAACTGTGTGGTACTGACTGATGGGGTAGCATGTGGAAATTGTGCCCGTCATTGTCCGGTGGGAGCGATTCAGATGATTCCTTCCGAGCCGGGAAATCCGGATTCTTTGAAAATTCCGGCTGTCAATGTGGAACGGTGTATCGGATGCGGAGCTTGTGAGAACCTTTGTCCGTCACGTCCGTTCAGTGCCATTTATGTGGAAGGGCATGAGATGCACCGGATGGTGTAAGGTAGTTGCAGAAAACTGTTCATTGTTTTAACGGATTTAAGAAAGACAGATATGACAAATAACAAAGAAATATCCCGCCGCAGCTTTCTGAAGCTGATGGGAGCTGCCGGAGCAACGGCGGTAGGAGTGGCTTCCTGTGATGGTAAGAAGGACGGGACGAATGCGGTGGAAGAGATACCGACCGATCAGATGACTTACCGTACCAATCCTTCAACCGGAGACAAGGTTTCTCTGCTGGGATTCGGCATGATGCGTCTGCGTCTGTAGGAGGACGGAGTGCTCGGGAGGGAAAGGAAGAAATTGATCAGGAAATGGTGAACCAGATGGTGGATTATGCATTGCCCATGGAGTGAACTATTTTGATACGTCTCCGGCTTATTGCCAGGGTAAATCAGAACAGGCAACCGGTATTGCCCTCAGCCGTTATCCGCGTGACAAGTATTTTATTGCTACCAAGCTTTCGAATTTCTCGCCCGCTACATGGAGCAGGGAAGCCTCGCTGGCCATGTATCACAACTCGTTTAAGGAGTTGAAGGTGGATTATATAGACTACATGCTGTTGCATGCAATCGGCATGGGAAATGGTATGGAAGAATTCGAATCGCGTTATGTGAAGAACGGAGTCCTCGATTTCCTGCTGGAAGAACGGAAGGCCGGACGTATCCGTAACCTCGGATTTTCTTATCATGGAGACATCCGTGTATTCGACTATCTGCTTTCCCGTCATGATGAGTACAAATGGGATTTCGTTCAGATTCAGCTGAACTATCTGGACTGGAAGTATGCCAAGCAGATCAATCCGACCAATACCGATGCCGAATACCTGTATGCTGAACTGGCCAAGCGAAACATTCCGGCAATTATTATGGAACCGTTGCTGGGAGGACGTCTTTCCAATGTGCCCGATAATATTATGGCCCGGCTGAAAGAACGGGAGCCGGAACGCAGTGTGGCTTCATGGGCATTCCGTTATGCGGGAACTTATCCGGACGTACTGACAGTGCTGAGCGGCATGACGCGGATGGAACATCTTCAGGATAACCTGCGTACCTATGCGCCGTTGCAGCCGCTGACGGAAGAGGAAATCCGCTTCCTGCATGATACGGCAACGCTGATGATGGAATTCGATACCATTCCGTGTAATGACTGCAAATACTGTATGCCTTGTCCTTATGGACTGGATATACCGGGTATTCTGCTGCACTATAACAAGTGCCTGAACGAAGGAAATATTCCTCAGAGTTCGCAGGATGCCAATTATCGGGAAGCACGTCGTGCCTATCTGATCGGCTACGACCGCAGTGTCCCGAAACTTCGCCAGGCCAGTCATTGTATCGGGTGTAACCAGTGCACTCCGCATTGTCCTCAGAGTATTAATATACCGAAGGAACTGCATCGGATTGATGCTTATGTGGAACGCCTGAAGCAGGAAACCTTATGATGGGTGAACTGGTAAGCCTTCTTCACGAAGGTGGTTACTCTCTGGTATTGCAGAAGGACGGAAAGATACATACCTTTTCTGAACGCGGTGTGGCTGATTTGTATCGGCTCCGTTCCGAAAATCCGGAACTCCTGCAGGGAGCTTTTCTGGCAGATAAGGTTGTCGGTAAAGGAGCTGCAGCCTGATGATTCTGGGAGGAGTGGCGGAACTGCATGCGGATGTGATCAGTGAGCCTGCTCTTTCCTTGCTGACTGAAAGTCCGGTGCGTGTGTCGTACGGGGAAAAGGTACCTTCGATCCGCAATCGGGCCCGTACCGGTTTCTGTCCGCTGGAAACCTTGTGTAAGGATGCGAAGACGGCAGCCCAGTGTCTGCCGCTGATTGATGAATTTATAAACTCAATGAAGAAATAAGAATGGAAGCAACTGTAAAATTGTATACGTATGGCTATCGTGAGGTCAGAACCTATGTGATGGCATGTTTGTTTGTATTGGGCAATGTGGTATTGCCACAGCTTTTCATCTGATTCCGCAAGGAGGAATCATTCTGGCTGCCGATTTATTTTTTTACGCTGGTAGGAGCCTATAAGTATGGATGGAAGGTTGGTTTGCTGACCGCCATCGCTTCTCCGCTGGTCAATTCCTGGTTCTTTGGGATGCCTGCACTGGCTGTTTTGCCGGCCATTCTGACCAAGTCTCTGCTGCTGGCTGTTGCGGCCGGCTTTGTTGCTGCCCGGTTCAAGAATGTATCCTGGAAAGGATTACTGGCCGTTGTTCTGTTTTATCAGGTTGTCGGAACTTTAGCTGAATGGCTTATGTGGGTGACTTGCGCCTGGCTTTGCAGGACTTCCGGATCGGTCTGCCGGGTATGCTGCTGCAGGTTGTCGGTGGTTACTGGGTACTTCGTCGTATCATGCAAAAATAAAATGCTTGTGTGGCAAAGAAAGATATGGCTGTTTGCATTGGTGGCCACCATGCTGCTGACTTCTTGTGCAACAGCCTCTCTGACTCCCTCGAAAGGAGTGGGGAGAGTCCGTCAATATGATTTCTACAGTGCACAACTACCCGATTCTTTTGACGGTTTCCGGGTAGCATTTGCTACGGATTTCCATTATGAAAGCCGTTTTACGGCCCGGCGGCTTCCCCATCTGATTCATACGCTTCAGTTGCTGGATGCAGATGTGCTCCTGCTGGGAGGAGATTATTGTGGAAGGGCAGGCGGAAACATGGATTCTTTATTTAACGCTTTATCCCGGATACAGATGCCCTATGGAACTTATGCAGTGATGGGGAACCATGAACGCGGTGAGGTGGACCGTCAGGTGCGTCTGGCGATGCAGCGTACAGGTGTCCGTCTGTTGGAACATCAGACAGATACACTTTGGAAAGGAACGGAGTTCATTTTGCTGGCCGGAGTACGGAATCCGTTCGATCTGAAACAGAACGGGGTATCTCCTACGCTATCTCTGCAACCGGAAGATTTCGTTCTTCTGCTGACGCATACACCGGACTATGTGGAGGATGTGGACGTTTCCAATACCGACCTGGCACTGGCCGGCCATACGCATGGCGGGCAGGTCAGTCTGTTCAAGCGCTGGACACCGGCCCGTTTCTCTAAATACGGGAATCGTTTTTTGACCGGTCTGAAGAAAAACAGCCGGGGAATTCCTGTTATCATCAGCAATGGTATCGGAACTTCCCGTAAAGATGTACGGTTATTTACTCCCAGTGAAGTGGTTCTGATCGTTCTTCATAAGGAATAGAACGGGGCAATTCAATCAGAATTGCTGGTAAAGTTTCCGTTCCTGAATGATCCGGTGAACTTCCGGATGCAGGAAATAGCGGATATCTTTTCCTTGTGCCAGACTTTCCCGGATAAAAGTTGAACTGATTTCCAGCAGGGGACTGTGTACGGCTTTGACACGTGACGGGAGGCTGGATTCATCAAGGGTATATCCCTGTCGCGGATAAATCAGCAAATGATATTGTTCAAGAATGACTTCCGGTGATTTCCATTTCTGGAATGCCTGCCAGTTGTCTGCGCCGATAATTAGGTAGAATTCACGTTCCGGATAAGCTGCAGACAGTGCCTGAAGTGTGTGGATGGTATACGAAGGGCGTGGCAAAGAAAATTCGAAGTCGGAAGCGCGGAAACGGGAATATCCGGCTACAGCCTCTGAACCAGTTCCAGACGGGTGTGGTCATCAAGCAGTTCGCTTTGCTGCTTGAACGGGTTTTGGGGAGAAACCAGAAACCAAACCTCGTCCACTTCGCCATATTCGCACAGGTAGTTGGCCAGTGCCAGATGGCCGATGTGGACGGGATTGAACGAACCTCCGAATATCCCTGTTCTCAAAGGTTCTTTTTCCATTTACGGTAATTGACAATTTGCCATGCTCCAACCAGCAGCATAGCAGTTGTGATGATATATTCTTCTTTCGCTACGGCAACGATGGCAACCGCTAAGGCTGCCAGTCCGATGAAGATACAGAGTATCATCATTATCCGGATTGTTTTTTTAGGGTCCTTGGGCATGGCTTATTGATTGATGAAATTCCGGATTACTTGTAATGCTTCAGCTTCAGCTGTTTCCAGATTGTCATTGACAATCACTACATCGAACTGCTTGGCAAATCCCAGTTCGAATTCAGCTTTTGCCACACGGCTTTCGATAACTTCGGGTGCATCCGTACCGCGTCCGTTCAGACGTTTGCGGAGTTCTTCTACTGAAGGGGGCTGGATAAATACGGAAAGAGCCCGTTCTCCATAGAATTTTTTGATGTTGCATCCGCCTACTACGTCTACGTCGAAAATAACATTCTGACCTGCAGCCAGCTGTTTTTCAACCTGACTTTTCAGTGTTCCATAGAAGCGGTTCGGGTAAACTTCTTCGTATTCCAGGAATTCACCCTGTGCAATCCGCAGTTTGAACTCTTCAGGGGTCAGGAAGAAATATTCTACTCCGTTTTGTTCGTTGCCGCGAGGCGCTCTGCTGGTTGCCGATATGGAAAAGGCAGGTTCAGATTCTGTTGCAGCAAATAATTGATAATGGTTGATTTGCCGGAACCGGACGGGGCTGAAAAAATAATAAGCTTTCCGTTCATACTTACATTACATTTAAGACTTGTTCCTTAATTTGTTCCAGTTCGTCCTTCATCTGAACCACGATGTTTTGCATTTCGGCATGATTGGACTTACTGCCGGTGGTGTTGATTTCACGTCCCATTTCCTGAGCAATGAAACCCAGTTTCTTACCTTGTCCGTGTCCTCCGGCCATGGTTTCTCTGAAATATTTTAAATGATGCTGAGACGCTGTTTCTCTTCGTTGATATCCAGTTTCTCGATGTAGTAGATCAGTTCCTGCTCCAGACGATTCTTGTCGTAATCGATGCTGAGCGATTTTCCAGAGCTTCAGTGATTCGCTCTCTGATTTTGGTTACGCGCTCTTTTTCATAAGTTTCGATGGATTTCAGCAACCGTTCGATGTTGTCAATCTTTTCGGTGAATTTCTTTTCCAGAGCTGCTCCTTCCTGCTTGCGGAAGTCAACCACATGCTGCAAGGCTTCCTCTACAGCCTTTCTGACCGTATTCCATTCTTCCTCTGTCAGTTCTTGAATATCTACACGAGTAAGGACATCCGGCATACGAAGTAGGGTCGCAAACCAGTCTTCCGGTAACGGAATGTTGCATGTTTCGGAAATAGTCTTGATTTGTTGATAGTAATTCTGCAGGAGTGCAGTGTTAATGGGAGTTGCAGCTTCTGCCGCTTCTTTTTCAATCCAAAGATTGACATCTACTTTCCCGCGTTCCAGTGTTTTGGAAATCAGGTTGCGGATCTCCATTTCTTTTTCGCGGTATAACGGGGCAATGCGGGTGGACAAATCCATCGCCTTGCTGTTTAACGATTTGATTTCTACGTAAATTTTTTTGTCTCCGAAAGTGGCAGTCGCCTTGCCATATCCGGTCATTGATTGTATCATAACTAATATGTTTTTTTTGCAAAAGTAATCTTTTTATGGAAATGAAGTATAAATAAAAGTGTATATTTGCACCCTACATAATATAAAAAAGAATCAAGCTATGTCCTGCATATTGCATATAGAAACATCTACGGAAACATGCTCCGTTGCATTGAGCCATGATGGGGCTTCAGTGTTTAGTAAAGAAAACTTTGACGGTCCGTCACATGCCTCACTGTTAGGAGTGTACGTTGACGAGGCTATGTCTTTTGCCGATAGTCATGCTTTACCTGTTGATGCTGTAGCAGTGAGCTGCGGTCCGGGATCTTATACAGGATTGCGAATCGGCGTTTCGATGGCTAAAGGTTTGGCTTTCGGACTGAATGTTCCGTTGGTGGGACTTCCTACTCTTGAGGTGATGTGTGTACCGGTGTTGCTGGGAAAAGATCTGGAAGATGACGCGATGCTTTGTCCGATGATCGATGCCCGACGTGCAGAAGTATATGCAGCTGTATACGACCGTGCATTGCATCCTTTACGCCCTGCCGGTGCTGATATCGTTGAACCGGGCGCGAATCCTTATCTGGAGTTTCTGGAACGGGGACCGGTATACTTCTTCGGGAACGGAGCAGGTAAATGCCGTGAAGCCTTGACGCATCCGAATGCTCATTTCGTAGATGATATCCGTCCGCTGGCTCGCTGGATGTTTCCTCTGGCTGAAAAAGCGATAGCCCGTGAGGAATTTCGGGATGTAGCTTACTTTGAGCCATTTTATCTCAAAGAATTCGTGGCTTCAAAACCTAAGAAGCTGATTTAATGAATATGAACAACAACGGATCAAGACATTATGGAATATAATACACAACAACGCAAGCTTCCGCTGCCTGAATATGGCAGAAGTGTACAGCACATGGTAGATCATGCGCTGACCATTGAAGATCGTGAGGAGCGCCAACGGTGTGCACGCACGATAGTGAATATTATGGGAGGGATGTTTCCTGCGCTGAGAGATTCGGCTGATTTTAATCGAAGATTATGGGATCATCTGGCTATTATGTCGGATTTTCAACTGGATATCGACTATCCTGTGGAAGTTGTAAAGCGAGAAAGCTGGAAGTGAAACCTGACCGTTTGTCGTATCCTCAAAAGAATATCCGGTTCCGTCATTACGGCCGTTTTATTGAAGATCTGGCAAAGACCGCAGCAGACATGCCCGATGGTGAAGAGAAGCAGCGCTTGCTGTTCCTTGTAGCCAGTCATATGAAAAGAGATTACCTGAACTGGAATAAGGACAGTGTGGAAGATCAGAAGATTTTTGATGATCTTTCCTTGCTTTGCTGACGGTAAGGTACAGCTCTCGACTGCTGATTTCCGGTTGGCAGAACAGCGTCCTTTCATCCCGCGTAAAAAGCAGATGGGAGGTTCACAGAAAAAGAAATATTAATTGAATAATCAAATCTTGGTTTGGTATGGCATCATTTGTGATTGAAGGAGGACATCGGCTTCAGGGCGAGATCGTCCCTCAGGGAGCTAAGAATGAGGTACTACAGGTGGTGTGTGCGACTCTGCTCACCAGTGAGGAAGTGACTATTGAGAACATTCCTGATATTCTCGACGTGAACAATCTGATTCAGCTTTTGCGGGATATGGGAGTCAAAGTTTCCCGTACGGGAGTAGACACTTATACCTTCCGTGCAGATGAAGTGGATACGGCCTATCTGGAGAGTCAGGAATTTTTGCAGCGTTGCTCAAAGCTGAGAGGTTCCGTCATGCTGGTTGGTCCGTTGCTGACCCGCTTCGGACGTGCACTGATCTCCAAGCCAGGAGGAGATAAATCGGCCGTCGCCGTCTCGATACACATTTCCTGGGTATCAGTAAACTGGGAGCAGAATTCACTTATGATTCAACCAGAGGTATTTTCCGTATTCAGGCAGATCATCTGAAAGGAGCTTATATGCTGCTTGATGAGGCTTCCGTAACAGGTACGGCCAACATTATTATGACAGCTGTTCTGGCTGAAGGTACCACTACTATTTATAATGCAGCGTGCGAACCTTATGTTCAGCAACTTTGCCGAATGTTAAACAGTATGGGTGCACGTATCTCGGGTATTGCCTCTAATTTGCTGACAATTGAAGGTGTAACTTCCCTGAAAGGTTGTGTACATCGTGTATTGCCCGATATGATTGAAGTAGGTAGTTTCATCGGTATGGCAGCAATGACAGCCAGTGAGATAACTATCCGTAATGTGTCGTATGAGAATCTGGGGATTATTCCTGACAGCTTCCGTCGTCTGGGTATTCAGCTGGAACAACGGGGAGATGATATTTTTGTTCCCAGACAGGAACATTATCAGATTGAATCTTTCATTGACGGATCTATCATGACCATTGCTGATGCTCCATGGCCGGGACTTACACCTGACTTGCTGAGTGTCATTCTGGTAGTGGCCACTCAGGCGAAGGGAAGTGTGCTGATTCATCAGAAGATGTTTGAAAGCCGTCTGTTCTTTGTTGATAAACTTATAGATATGGGAGCACAGATCATCTTGTGTGATCCTCACAGAGCTGTCGTGATCGGTCATGACCGCAATTTCTGTCTCAGAGGCGGAAACATGACTTCTCCGGATATCCGTGCAGGAATTGCTTTGCTTATTGCAGCATTGAGTGCTGACGGAGTAAGCCGGATACACAACATCGAACAGATTGACCGCGGCTATCAGAATATAGAACAGCGACTCACTGCATTGGGTGCGCGAATCACTCGTTTGCCTTAATTCATTTAGGTATGATTAAGAAAGAGGAAGTTTTTAAGATCGGTATTATCAATAAACCGCATGGGGTGAAAGGAGAAGTATCCTTTACCTTTACTGACGATATTTTTGACCGGGTGGAGGATTGCGATTATCTGGTTCTTCTGCTTGATGGAATTTTGGTTCCTTTCTTTATCGAAGAATATCGTTTCCGTTCGGATAATGTTGCTTTGGTAAAGTTTGAAGGGATTGATTCAACTGAAAAAGCACGGACCTGACCAATGTGGAGGTTTATTATCCCGTGAAGTTTATGGATGATCAGGAGGAAATCTCGTCGTGGAACTATTTTATAGGCTTTCGGGTAGAGGATGTCCATCACGGATGTCTGGTACAGTCGTTGATGTGGATGATGCTACCATGAATGTGCTTTTTGTCATCGGAAACGGAGATGAGGAAGTTCTGTTGCCGGCTCATGAAGAGTTTATTCTTGATATTGACCGCAAGAAGAAGATTCTCAAGGTGGACATTCCCGACGGGTTGTTGGACTGACGGATTGTGAATGAACTAATAAGGTACTGATATGAAAAGGAAAGGTCGTAAAGCATTCTGGCATAATATCAAGTTTAAATATAAACTGACTATTATCAATGAGAATACCTTGGAAGAGGTAGTGGGTATTCATGTGTCGAAGCTTAACGGGCTTTCAGTCTTGCTTGCTGCATCGACCGTCATATTTCTGATTGCCGCATCCATTATTGCTTTTACTCCCTTGCGCAACTATCTGCCCGGATATATGAACAGCGAGTTGCGTACTCAAGTCGTGACCAATGCGCTCCGTGCGGATTCTCTGGAGGAAGCTCTGGCTCGTCAAAACCATTATATTATGAATATTCGTGATATTCTGAGCGGAGAGGTAAAGGCCGACACTGTCAAGTCCATAGACTCGCTGGCTAACCAGCGTGCCGAGGAACTGATGGGACGGACTGCGGAAGAAGATGCTTTTCGTAAAAAGTATGAAGAACGTGAGCGTTATAATCTGACGGCTGTCAACGATGCCCATAGCGCCATCGGATTGAATTTCAGACGTCCTACTCGTGGAGTAATGGCGACAAACTTTAATCCGGAGGAGAAGCATTTTGGGGTGGATCTGACAGCCAGTCCCAATGAGAGTATAGTAGCTGCATTGGATGGTACAGTTATTCTGGCTACTTATACGGCAGATGCCGGTTATGTAGTCCAGATTCAACATACACAAAACTTTGTGACTGTTTACAAACATTGTGGTTCATTGATGAAAACAGAAGGTGACAAGGTGAAAGGGGGAGAGGTCATTGCACTGGTAGGTAAAAGTGGCAATGAAAAGGACACTCCTCATCTGCATTTTGAAGTGTGGCATAAGGGAAACCCTGTCAATCCGGCTAAATATGTAGTATTTTAAAGGTTATGAAGAAACAAATAGCAATATTAGGTTCTACAGGATCAATCGGGACACAGGCGCTGGAAGTGATTGCCGAACATCCCGACTTGTATGAAGTGTATGTTCTGACAGCTAATAACCAGGTGGATTTGCTGGCTGAGCAGGCCCGTAAGTTTCATCCGGAAGCTGTTGTAATCGCCAATAAGGATAAATATGCCAGACTGAAAGAAGCTCTTTCCGATCTGCCGATTAAGGTTTATGCCGGAGAGGATGCCCTTTGTCAGGTTGTCGAATCAGGTCCGATTGACATTGTATTGACCGCAATGGTAGGATATGCGGGGCTTCGACCGACTATCAATGCTATTAAGGCAGGTAAGGCCATTGCTTTGGCAAACAAGGAAACACTGGTGGTTGCCGGAGAACTGATCAATGCTCTGGCAGCGGAATATCATACACCGATTTTGCCGGTTGATTCGGAGCATTCTGCAATATTCCAATGCCTGGAACCCGGAAATCCGGTTAGTAAAGTGATTCTGACGGCTTCAGGAGGTCCCTTCCGTACCTTTACCAGGGAGCAGCTTCAAACTGTGACCAAAGAACAAGCCTTGAAACATCCCAACTGGAGTATGGGAGCCAAAATTACCATTGACTCTGCTTCTATGATGAACAAGGGCTTTGAAGTGATCGAGGCACGTTGCTATTTGGCATGCGCCCTGAGCAGATAGAGGTTGTCGTTCATCCGCAGTCTGTCATTCATTCAATGGTTGAATTTGCTGACGGTGCCGTGAAGGCCCAACTGGGAGTTCCGGACATGCGTTTGCCTATTCAATATGCATTCTCCTATCCGGTTCGCGAGAGTCTCTCCGGAGAAAGACTGGATTTCGTGAAGTGTCATACGCTGACTTTTGAAGCTCCGGATACAGAACGCTTCCGTAATCTGGCTTTGGCTTATGAAGCTCTTCATCAGGGAGGGAATATGCCTTGTATCATTAATGCGGCCAATGAAGTAGTTGTGGCTTCTTTCCTGCAGGACCGTATCTCGTTCCTCGGAATGAGTGATGTCATAGAACAGGCAATGAGCAAAGTTCCGTTTATTAAGGAACCTACATACGCAGATTATGTGGCCACTGATGCAGAAACCCGTCGAATAGCAGCTGAACTGGTTATCAATGCACCTTCTTTTTCTAAAAGTAAATAGTCCTTAAAAGTAAAATATCAGAAATTAGTAATAGAAAAGTAAAACAAGAGTAGAATGGAAACATTTTTGATTCGTGCCCTTCAACTGGTACTTAGCCTTTCGTTGCTGGTTATCATTCACGAAGGAGGACACTTTTTCTTTGCCCGTCTTTTTAAGATTCGTGTAGAGAAGTTTTATATCTTTTTTGATCCCTGGTTCTCGTTTTTCAAGTTCAAGCCTAAAAATAGCGAGACTGAATATGGAATCGGCTGGCTTCCCTTGGGAGGTTATTGCAAGATTTCAGGAATGATTGATGAATCAATGGATACCGAGCAGATGAAGCAACCGCCTCAGCCGTGGGAGTTTCGTTCGAAGCCAGCATGGCAACGCTTCTGGTCATGATCGGAGGAGTATTGATGAATTTTTTGCTGGCTTTGTTTATTTATTCTATGATTCTGTTCACCTGGGGAGATCAGTATATCGCCCTGAAAGACATGAGTTATGGAATGAAGTTTAATGAAACGGCGCGTGAAATCGGTTTCCGTGACGGAGATATTCTGGTCAGTGCGGATGGAAAGGAGCTGACACGTTATAATGTTGATATGCTCCGTAGCCTGGCTGAAGCACGTGAAGTCGTTGTATTGCGTGATGGAAAGAAAGAGCAGATTCTCATGCCGGAAATCAGTTTGCTGGAGATTGCAAAGGAAGATCCTCCATTTGTGGACATGTTGATCCCTAATGTTGTCGATTCTGTTTTGGCTGATGGAGGATTTGCGAAAGCCGGTTTGCAGAAGGGAGACTCCTTGATTTCCTTTAACGGAACACCGTTGCATTCATGGAATGAATTTACGGAACAGCTCGGTGAACTTCGTTTGCGGTCGGAGGTAGAACAGAAATCATCAGCATCTTTCTCGCTCGTATATTCACGGGCAGGAGTACGTGATACAGTAAATGTTACAACGGATGACCAGTTTAAGGTACTGGCCTATTCCATGAATCCGGGTTATCAGCCGACTCGTCTGACTTATGGTTTCTTTGAATCATTCCCTGCCGGTGTCGCTTTGGGCATCAATACCCTCAAGGGTTATGTGAATGATATGAAATATGTATTCACAAAGAAGGAGCCAAGAGCGTGGGAGGCTTTGGAACAATCGGAAGTATTTTCCCGAAAGTTTGGGATTGGCAGCGCTTCTGGTCAATGACGGCTTTCCTTTCCATTATTCTGGCTTTCATGAATATTCTGCCGATTCCGGCATTGGATGGAGGACATGTTCTGTTCTTATTGTATGAACTTGTAGCCCGTCGTAAGCCAAGTGACAAGTTCCTTGAGTATGCTCAATGGTAGGAATGTTCTTGCTCTTCGGTCTGTTGATCTGGGCCAATTTTAATGACATTCTCCGTTTTGTGTTTTAGGAGTAAATAAAATGGCAGTTTTATGGATCAGAGCAAATCCTTAAAAGTAGCTTGATATATTGCTGATGAAGCCTGTTCCTTTTGTCTGGAGACAGAAAAGGAGCAGGCTTTGTTTATATATGCGTAGGAAGAGGAATTCTTTGTAATTTTGTTCGGTCAGAGGGAGCAAGGAAGCTGCCTGTCTGGAGATTGCGGGGATTCTGTGCCTGACAATAATTTGTAAACCAAGATAAGTGAAAATGAGAAAATTAATGTTGACCATTCTGCTTGCGGGAGGTATGGCAGCTTTTATGCCGGTAGCTGCTCAGGAACGCCATCCCGAATATTTACAGGCAGAGAAATTTACCGGTTCCAAACTGAAGAACATGTTGTTTTCTACCAAGGTGGATCCTCACTGGTTTCAAAAAGGAAACTGTTTCTGGTTTGAGTATAAAACGAGTGAAGGAACTTTCTGGTATGTCGTTGATCCTGTTGCACGTACAAAGAAACTACTTTTTGACCGTGAGAAACTGGCAGCTCAACTGACGGAAATTGTGCAGGATCCTTTCGAAGCCCGTCAGATCCCTGTCCGTAACTTGAAGGCTGGAGAAGACGGACGTACATTTACTTTTGAGATTGTTTCTTCTCAGACAAGAAGTCAGATGATAAGAGCAAGAAGGACAAGAAAGAAAAGCAGGTCTTCTATTTCTCTTATGATTATCCGACACAGAAGCTGACTCATTTGACGGATAAGGAAAAGGAAGCTGACCGGAAAGGATGGGCTTCCGTATCACCCGACGGACAAACGGTTGTATATGCCAAGGATTGTAACCTTTATAAGATGAGTATTGCTGACTATCGCAAGGCACAGAAGGATGAAAAGGACAGTACAATTGTGGAAGTTCAGCTGACGACAGACGGAACACCGGATTTTGGCTATGGAATACCTTATAGCTTGTTGAATACAGATACACTTTGCAATGGCAACGCCGTTATGCCTGGGGTGCATGGTCTCCAGACTCCAAACACTTTGTAACGGTTGTTTCTGATGACCGTGCTGTAAAACCGTTGTGGGTGATTAATGCAGTGGCTAGTCCCCGTCCTACACTGGAAACCTACAAATATCAAATGCCGGGAGAAATGGAAGCTCCGGTAGAACATCTTTATTTGTTTGATATGACTACGAACTCACGTAAGGAGATTCGTACGGCAGCCTGGAAGAATCAGTCACTTGGACTGGAGTTCCGTCCGTTAGAACAGAAACAACGTGACAGCGAGTTCCGGCCTTTGGTATGGCAGGGAGATGACCGCCGTTTCTTCCTTACACGCAGCAGCCGTGATTTGCACCGTATAGATGTTTGCACGTATACTTTAGGTGAGGACTCCATTGTTCCTATTGTAAAGGAGCGGATGAATACCTATCAGGAAACACGTCCGATCCATGTCTTTGCGGGAGGTAAGGAATTTGTTCAGTGGAGTGAACGGGACGGATGGGCTCACTTGTATCTTTATGATGAGCAAGGTAATCTGAAGAACCGGATTACGGAAGGTCCCTGGCACGTGGAACGCGTTGTGAAAGTCGATGAGTCAACCCGTACGATTTACTTTGTGGCTTGCGGACGTGAGGCCGGTGAAAATCCGTATTATGAGCATTTGTATCGTGTAAAGGCAGACGGAAGCGGACTGAAACTGTTGACCCGTGGCGATTATTTCCATGAAGTAGAAATGGATGACGAAGCCCGTTTTGTTGTAGATAACTATTCACGGGTAAATACGATCCCCTGCGCAGAGTTGACAGACTCGGAAGGACGTCGTATTATGACCATTCAGGAGAGTGACTTCTCACAATTGAAAGCAGCAGGTTATCAGTTCCCGGAACCTTTTATCGTGAAGGCTGCAGATGGAGTAACTGATCTTTATGGAGTGATGTATAAGCCTTTTGACTTTGATTCAACAAAGGTTTATCCAATTATTGATTACGTGTATCCTGGTCCGCAGGTAGAGGCAGTGAACTATCCGTTTACCCGTATGAGTGTCCGTACGGACCGTCTGGCTCAGGCTGGTTTTATTGTGATAACAGTGGGACAGCGCGGAGGACATCCGTCCCGTTCAAAATGGTATCATAATTATGGTTACGGCAATATGCGTGATTATCCGTTGGCAGATCATGTAGCTGCGGTTGAACAGTTGGCTGCACGTTATGGATATATCGATTTGACACGCGTTGGTATTCATGGACATTCTGGAGGCGGTTTCATGTCTACAGCAGCGATCCTGCAATATCCTGATTTCTATAAAGCAGCCGTATCTTGTGCCGGAAATCATGATAATCGTATCTATAATCGCTGGTGGAGTGAAACTCATCATGGAGTCCGTGAGGAAATGACAGAACAGGGAGATACCATTTTTGCCTATAAGATTGCAACAAATCCGGAAATAGCCGGACAGTTGAAGGGACATTTGATGCTGGTTCATGGAGATATTGACAACAATGTACATCCGGCCAATACATTGCGTGTAGTGGATGCTCTGATTCGTGCAGGCAAGCGTTTCGACTTGTTGATGTTGCCCGGACAGCGTCATGGTTTTGGTGATATGGATGAATACTTCTACTGGAGAATGGTTGATTTCTTCACCGATCATTTGAAAGGCTGGCATGAAAAGCCGGTTGATATTCCACGTCGCTAATGGGAAAAAGCATTTTATCCTTTCCGCTCGCAGCTTCGCGATGCGGGAAGGATAAACCTGTTCCGGATCGTGCGGTCGTTGGGGCTGAATCGTGCGGTCGTTGGGGCTGAATCGTGCGGTCGTTTGACTATGCCTGAATTTACTTCACACTTTTTTGTTTATACTTACTGATTCACTTACATCGTTATTAAAATTCTTCCTGCTTTACTTTACATAAAGGTCAGAAGCGGACTTAAAGGCGGTAATTGTTTGAAGTAAATAAATTAGGACAAAC
>ENA-OQAN01000329-OQAN01000329.1-human-gut-metagenome-genome-assembly--contig:-NODE-329-length-25769-cov-3.566102_pt1 | contig 25769 bp, 36 predicted proteins | sample MGYA00242735_ERZ504527 | MGnify/ENA primary metagenome ERZ504527 (study PRJEB26092, sample SAMD00036230) | human gut metagenome | host: Homo sapiens | study: EMG produced TPA metagenomics assembly of... | reverse complement strand
TGCCGGAGGCAAAGCCTTTGCACACAAGCCGGGCGCTGCCATCGCCGTCGCCCGTCGCGGCGGTACGTCGACGACTTTCGACGTGCTCAACAAGTACTTCACCATCAACCAGATGCCTGTGGTCGCCTCCACGTACTGGAACAACGTGTTTGGCGCCATGCCGGGTGAAGCTGCCCAGGACGCTGAGGGCCTGGCCACCATGCGAAACATCGGCAAGAACATGGCTTGGCTCCTGCATTGTATCGAGGCAGGACAGGCTGCCGGCATCGAAGCCCCCGAAGCCGATCGCGAGCGCACCAACTTCATCCGATAAGTCCAGCGGTGGTCACCTCGATGTTCTATCAATGTCAGCGAGAAGCCAACTGACGAGGCAAGGTGCCTTGAAAGAGGAGGACGCTGGGCTTTTGCCCGCGTCCGACGATTGAAAGGCAGATTGCCCGTCAGATGGCTTCGCAGCGTCGAGGTGACCGTCGTTCGTTAGAACGACGGAACTACGAGAACGGCGGAACATACTATGAACGTGCAAATCTTCGGGACTAAGAAGTCCTTCGATACCAAGAAGGCCCAGCGCTATTTTAAGGAGCGCCGCATTAAGGTGCAGTTTATTGACCTTAAGGAAAAGGAGATGAGCAAGGGCGAACTCACGAGCGTGATGCAAGCGGTCGGCGGTATCGACAAACTGCTCAACCCAAAGCCAAGGACGAGGAGACGCTCGCGCTCATCCAGCACCTCACCCCTACCAGCGCTTCGATAAACTGCTCGAGAATCAGCAGGTTCTAGCCGAGCCCATCGTGCGCAACGGCAAAAAGGCCACCGTCGGTTATTGCCCCGATGTGTGGGGAGCCTGGGAGTAGCCTGTGTTATTTGCCGGCGCGTGGGTATAAGAGCAGGCGTTTGGCATAAGATTTAACTGTAAGCCATGTCTAACAAAGGAGGCACATGCCCAACAAACCCGTGAAGATCATCATGCTTACCGGATACCTCGGTGCCGGCAAGACCACGCTGCTCAACCACATCCTCGCTAACGACGGCGGCATCCGCGCCGCCGTGATCGTCAACGATATCGGCGAGATCAATGTGGACGCCAGCCTTATCGCCGACGGCGGCCTTTCCGAGACCGACGACTCATCCCGCTCACCAACGGTTGCATCTGCTGCACGCTTTCGGACGACCTTGCTAACCAGCTGCAGGGCATCGCCGATTCGGGCAACTTCGACTACATCATCATCGAGGCTTCGGGCATTTGCGAGCCCATCCCCATCGCCTACACCATCTCGAGCTTCTGCGACGAGGCCAAGGTGGGCGGCGAGCCCAAGCTCGCGCTCGACAACATCGTGGCCGTGGTCGACTGCGCCCGCATGTACGACGAGTTCAACGGCGGCCGCGACCTGCTGGCTGAGGATATCGACGAGGACGACATCGAAAGCCTGCTCATCCAGCAGATCGAGTTTTGCTCCACGCTGATCCTCAACAAGACCGATACCGTGAGCCCTGAGCAGATCGCCGAGCTCAAGGCCATCGTGCGCAGCCTGCAGAAAGACGCCGTGATCGTCGAGGCCCAAAACGGCGAGGTCCCCATGGAGGAGCTGCTCGATACCGACCGCTTCGACTTTATGCGCGCCTACAACTCCGCCGCCTGGATCGAGGCCATGGAGCATCCCGAAGAGCACGACGACCCCGAGGTGCTCGAGTACGACATCGAGACCTTTGTGTACTCGCGCCGCAAGCCGTTTGACCTGCAGAAGTTCACCGATTTTGTTGAGCAGGAGTGGCCCGACGAGGTCATCCGCGTCAAGGGTCCGCTGTGGCAGACCGGCGATCCGGACATGTGCTACATGTTTGAGCAGGCCGGCCACCAGATGCGCCTGATGGAGAACGGCCTGTTTGTCGACTCGGCGCCCGAGGGCGAGAAGCAGAAGATCATCGACGAGAACCCCGAAATCATGCAGATTTGGGACGACGAGACGGGCGACCGCATGACGAGCCTGTGCATCATCGGCCGTCACATGGACAAGGATGCGCTCATCGCCTCCCTCGATGCCTGCCTGACCGACTGGCACCGCGCCTAGGTTTATCCAAGCGGGTATTTTTCCGCCTACGTATAACCGCCAAACCACCACGAAGGTGCCCTTCGTGGTGGTTTTTCGTTCTGAGTCAAGGAGATTCATGTTCAACATTGTGCTGTATGCGCCCGAGATTCCGGCCAATACGGGCAATATCGGCCGCACCTGCGTGGTCACCGGCGCCCGCCTGCATCTGGTGGAGCCGCTGGGGTTTTCGCTCGATGACAAGACGGTACGTCGCGCCGGTCTGGGCTACTGGCAAAACTTGGACGTGACGACCTATGCCGGCTGGGAGGATTTCCTTGCGCGCAACGGCCTCTCCCCTGCCGACGAGCGCCTGCATCTGCTGACCAAAAAGGCACGCCGCACCTATGCGCAGAGTACCTACCGCGATGGAGACTACTTGGTCTTTGGCAGCGAGAGCTCGGGCATTCCCGAGCCGCTGCTCGCCGCGGCGCCGAGCGCTGCGAGCGCATCCCTATGCTGCGCGATTGCGACTCGCTCGATAACGCCGAGGCCTGGGAAGCCCACGAGGAATCGCTCGGGCATACCGAGGACGGCCACGAAGCCATCCTTCGGCAGGACATCTGCGGCAACTTCGTCAATCCGGACGACTACCGCATCAGCGCACTCAACCTCTCCAACAGCGCCGCCATCGTCCTCTACGAAGCCCTGCGCCAAACAGGCTTTCCGGGAATGTGACAAAGGAACTGTCCCTTTGTCACATTCAAGCGCCGCGCCGATGGCGCACACGCCTAATTGATGCTCTAGATAAAGAGCCTCACTTTTAATCAGAATTAACTAAAGTAAAATGAAGTTAAACGGCGGTGTGAAAGGAGAGCCTTGTGGAATATCTCGAGAACCCGTTTACCCCCAGTTTTGGTGAGGTTCCCGCCCATCTCGCTGGCAGACAACAGATTATTCGGGATTTGGACCGTGCCTTTTTGAGCCAGCGCAGGCGCCCAGAATTGACCTCGATCTTCTCAGGCGCGCGTGGAACCGGTAAAACCGCTCTCATGTCGTCGCTCGCGACAAGGGCGGAATCCCACGGCTGGATAGCCGTAAAGACGACCGCGCTCCCGGGAATGCTTGAGGAACTCGAGTTCGGGGCGAAACGCGCCGCAGCCCATCTCATCGACCCGTCCAACCACTTCGAAGTCACCGGCCTCGGAATTGCACCGCTCGGCAGCATCGAGGTCAATCGTGTCCACGATGCCTCAACCTGGCGTTATCGCATGAGCGACATCATCGACCAGCTCAACGAGGCGGGCACCGGTCTGCTCGTCACGGTTGACGAGGTGGACCCGACACTCGACGAGATGATTCAGCTCGCAGCGACGTATCAGCACTTTGTGACCGATGGGAAACGCGTCGCCCTGCTCATGGCGGGACTTCCCAACAACGTCTCGACGTTGCTGAACCACAAGACGGTCTCGTTCCTTCGCCGCGCCCAACAATATCATCTGGGTCGCATTGCCGACTATGACGTACGCGAGGCCTTGATTCGCACGATCCAGGAAAACGATCGCTTGGCAGATGCTGAGGGAATCGATAGAGCCGTTCGCTCGATCTCTGGTTTTCCCTTCCTATTGCAACTCGTAGGCTACCGTGCCTGGGATCTCACAAGCGATTCGAAGGAGATCTCGTCACGCGACTTTGACCTGGGAATCAAAATCGCGCGCGACGAGATGGACAACCGAATCCTCGCGGCAACCTATCGGGAACTCACTGCAGAGGACAAGCGATTCCTCATCGCCATGCTCGATGACGAGGAAGAGTCCACCACCGCTGACCTTGTCGAGCGCCTTAGGCGTTCGCCGCAGCAGGTCTCCCGCTACCGACGCCGCATGATAGACGCCGGCATCATCGGGGAGCGAGGACGAGGGCTCGTCGCATTTGAATTGCCATTCTTCCGCGACTATCTCTCCGCTCAGTGCGTGAAATAGGCATCAATGAGCAAAGGACTGTCCCTTTGCCTCATTGTCTATAGGTAGCGGCCAGTAACGCTCTTGGGACAGGCAGCGATATCCGCCGGCGTGCCGGCGCAGACGATTTGCCCGCCGGCGTCGCCACCGCCCGGGCCCATGTCGATCACATAATCGGCGTTACGGATAAGGTCGAGATCGTGTTCGATCACGATAACCGTGGCGCCCTTGGAAACAAGGCCGTCGAACACACTCAGCAACACCTGAACATCGAGCGGATGTAGTCCGATCGTGGGCTCGTCGAATACGAACACGGCATCGTCCTGCACGCGGCCCATCTCGCTCGCGAGCTTAAGGCGTTGTGCCTCGCCGCCCGAGAGCGCCGGCGTGGGCTCACCGAGCGTGAGATAGCCCAAGCCTAGGTCATGCAAGGTCTGCAAGCGCGCCTGGACTTTCTTGAGTCCCACCGTGGCGTCGAGGGCTCGTCCACACTCATGTCCATGAGCTGCGGCAACGTAAGCAAGCTCCCGTCCTTGCCCTCGCGATGGATATGCGAGGCGGCCTCGGCGTAGCGCGAACCACGGCATGCCGGGCAGATGATCTCGACGTCGGGCAAAAACTGCACGTCGAGCGATATCGAGCCCGTGCCGTCACACGTAGGGCAGCGCAAGGCGCCGGTGTTGTAGCTAAAGGCGCCCGCCTTGTAGCCGGCTGCCTTAGCCTCGGGCGTACGGGCAAAGGCACGACGCAGCTCGTCATGGATGTCGGCATAAGTCGCCACCGTCGAGCGCACGTTGGCGCCGATAGGCGTGGCGTCAATCAGGTTTGCGCGGGCAATGCCTTCGGCATCGACCCAACGCACGTGCCCCGGCAGCGCTCGCCGGCTGCCTGCGCCTTAAGCGCCGGGATGAGCGTCTCAAGCACCAACGTCGTCTTGCCCGAACCCGAAACGCCCGTCACCGCAACGAGACGGCCGCGCGGGATATCGACTTCGAGCGGTTTGACAGTATGGATGGTATCGGTTGCCATACGGATGTGGCCCTGGTCGAACATTTCGTCGTCAGTCACCTGTGGACGCAAACGCTTGGGCTCTGCGCGCAAAAACGGCGCGATACGGCTGCCCTGCGATTGCTCGACCTCGTCTACCGTACCAGCGGCGATTACACTGCCGCCGCCTGCTCCGGCAACGGGGCCCATCTCGACCAGATAGTCGGCTTCCGCCAGTACGCGCGTATCGTGGTCGACAACAACCACGGTGTTGCCGTCATCCACCAGATCGCGCATCACGCCCACCAAGCCGTCGACATTGGCGGGATGTAAGCCGATCGAAGGCTCGTCCAGCACATAGAGCACGCCCGTCGATCGGTTGCGCACCACGCGGGCGAGCTGAACGCGCTGGCGCTCACCCGTGGAGAGCGTGGCACCAGCGCGGTCGAGTGAAAGGTAATCAAGACCCAGGTCGACCAGGCGACGGGCCGTGCCCAAAAATGAATCGCAGATATCCGCTGCCATGGGCCGCATCTCGGGCGGCAAGGATGCGGGCACCCCGCGCACCCACTCAACCGCATCACCAAGCGTCATGGCCGCGGCCTGCGCCAGATTGATACCGCGCACTTGGGCTGGCGCGCAGCCTCGGAAAGACGCGTGCCACCACAGTCGCGGCATGGCCCCTCGCGCAAAAAGCGCGCAACGCGTTTGAGCCCCTTATCGTCCTTAACCTTGGCGAGCGCATTCTCGACGGTATAGACGGCGTTGTAATAGGTAAAGTCGAGCGGCGTGGCGCCCTCGCCGTTTTTGGGAACGTAGAGAATGTGCTTCTTAACCGCCGGACCGTGGAACACGATATCGCGCTCTTGAGGCGTGAGCTGGTTAAACGGCACGTCGGTGCGCACGCCCATCTCGCCGGCGACCTGCTTCATCAAATCCCACATGAGCGTACCCCAGGGAAGCACCGCACCTTCGTTGATGGTCTTTGACTCGTCGGGCACCAGGCTCGCCTCGTCCACCTCGCGCATGACACCGGTGCCGCCACAGGTGGGGCATGCACCGCCACTGTTAAAGGCAAGGTCCTCGGCGCTCGGAGCGTAGAACTCGCGGCCGCACGTCGGACACGTGAGCGACAGGCCCGCAGCCACGTTAAGGCTCGGCTCCACGCGCGCCCCGCAGTGCGGACACACGTGATGGGCGCAACGGCTAAAGAGCAGGCGCAGGCTGTTGTTGAGCTCGGTCATGGTACCAAAGGTCGAGCGCACGCCCGGCACGCTGGGGCGCTGATGCAATGCGAGCGCCGCCGGCACGTGCAGCACCTCGTCCACCTGGGCGTGTTCGGCCTGCGTCAGGCGACGTCGAGTATAGGTGCTGAGCGCCTCCAGGTAACGGCGCGAGCCCTCGGCATAAAGAACCCCCAGCGCCAGCGAACTCTTGCCCGAACCCGACACGCCGGCAATGCCCACAAGCTTTCCCAGCGGAATATCGATATCGATGTCTTTAAGGTTATGAACGCGCGCGCCACGCACCTCGATAGCCTGCGGCTCATCTTCTGTTCCGTCACCTTTATCACCCTACTCATGCCATAAAACTCGATCGCGAACGTACGCGCCCAGCATGGCACGGGTAAACCGGACGAGGCCGTATCCGGCAGCCTCGATGACGCGCTCGCGAATCAGGCTTGCGCGATATTTACTCGCCCAGCTCTGGGTACGATCACAACGCTCAATGATATCCGCCATGCGCGTCGGCTCACCCTCGTCAGCAGCCATGGCCTCGATAAAGAGGCGCTGTGGACTGCGCAGCCCGTAATACAGAGGCGCGTCAACCGCTTCGTAGAACTCGGAGACGGCATCCGCATGGCCATCCTCGACATCGCGCCTTTCGATGACCTGCGAGCCGCGTCGGACAGCAGAGCGCCACATGTAATAGCCCACCAGCTGAACCATATAGGGATGCCCCATGCTCTTGCGTGCCGCAAGGTCCGCTGTCTCCGCGTCAACGTAAAGACCAGCGTCTTTGACCGTCTGGATATATGAATCGCGCACCTTGGGCAAAGATATCGCCCCCAGCGTACGCTGCTGGGCACGCCGCAAAAACGTCACGCTCGGCTCTTCGAGCAGATCGTCAACCATACTGGGTAAGCCGGCGAACACCAGCGCAAGACCGCGCTGGTCGCTATCGGACAAGCCCGTGGCATCCTGGTCTCCGAGCACCTGCTGATAGAGAACGGCAAGGGCCGCCAGCTCCTCGATAGACGCCGATTGTGCCTCGTCAATCGCAAACAGCATGCCTTTGCCTGGATCGAGCTTCTTAAGGCGCTCGTTGACCAGCCCGCGCAGCGTTTCACCCTTTGCACGCGCCGCCTCGACCGACATGCGCCCGAATGATGGACTGAGTTCCATTGACGTCACAACGGGTTTATTCGAGCGAAGTGCATCGGCCAAGCGGTCGCATAAGCCAAGCGAAGCGGAATCGGAGACAACCGCCCATCCGCGCTCATTGGCTAGACGTTGCAGCTCCCGCAGGAGAACCGTCTTGCCGCAACCGCGGTTTCCCGTAATGAGTATGAGCCTGCCCGGCGCTCCGGCGCCGTTATCGAGCCCTTCCTCGAAATCTTCGATGACCGACTCGCGACCGATGAGTATCGGAGGCCGCTTGCCAGCCGTGGGCTTAAAGGGATTTGGATTCATGTCGGCCTCCTCGGATTGGCAAACCTTGGCAATAGTTATACCAACTTGTACCGAGTTATACCAATAGCATGTGACAAAGGAACTGTCCCTTTGTCACATGTGACCGAAAAACTCGGCGTCTGCTGCTCGCCAGGGGCGAAAGGTGGCGGGATCGACCTTTACGTGCGCCGTGGCGGGGACGTCGTGCCACTTGACGGTGTAGCCGGCGCCATGAGAGCAGAAGACCGAGTCGGGCGTATTGGGCAGATCGGCCTCGGGCTTATAGCGGCCGCCTCAATTACGCGCTCAGCATCATGACAGGGCGCGTGGCCGGCAAACTCCAGGTACAGATGCCCGCGGTCACTCGTATAGGCAGCCACCTCCAGCGCGTAATCCTGCACTTCGGATGCCGGCACGCGGCCCATGAGCTTGGCGCGGTCTCCCGCCATCGTCGGCGGCTCGTACTCGGCACCCATACGCGTAGCATCCGAAAGCGCCCGGCCCACACACTCCCCCGGCACCTCGAGCTCAAAGTGGTACCACGGCTCCAACAGCACCGCCGCGCCCGCCTCACGCGCCTGCATGAACCCTGGCGAATCGCGCGGTACGTGGCCTGGCGAAAATCGCCGCCCTCGGTGTGTTTGGCATGCGCACGGCCGCCCGTGAGCGTAATGCGCACATCGGTGACGGGCGAGCCAGTCAGCACGCCCAGGTGATCGCGCTCCATGGCGTTGGTGAGCGCCAGACGCTGCCAGTTCAAGTCGAGCTCGTCAGTCGAGGTCACGGTGCCAAATTGCACGCCCGAGCCCGCCGGTAACGGCTCCAAACGCAGATGTACCTCGGCATAGTGGCGCAGCGGCTCAAAGTGGCCCACGCCCTCGACCGGCTGCGAAATAGTCTCCTTATAGAGAATGCCGCCGGGCTCAAACGCAATCGAAAGGCCAAAGCGATCGGCCAACACCCGCTGCACGACCTCGAGCTGCACCGCACCCATCAACTGCAGATGAATCTGCTCAAGATGCGTGTTCCAGCTTACGCCGAGCATGGGGTCCTCATCGGCAAGCTCGGTCAGCGCTTGGAACACCGTATGGACATCGTGCTCGCCCGGCAGTACCGTATAGGTGAGGACCGGCGCAATGACGGGCGCATCGCCCGCGGGCTCCGCGCCCAGGGCGTCCCCCGGGCGAACGTGCGCAAGACCCATCACGGCACAAATACCGCCAGCAGCAACTTCTTGGGCAAGCTCATACTTATCGCCGTTATAGATGCGTACCTGATCGACCTTCTGCTCCCATGTCTCGGCACCGGAACGTCCGCCAATCACCTGCTTGGCATGCAGCGTGCCGCCGGTCACTTTAACCCAAGCCAAGCGCTCGCCGCGGTCCCCGCGGCTGACGCGATAGACGCGGGCGGCAAACTCCGGGAGCCACGCCTGTTCGCGCATCAGCGCGCATATACCATCCAACAGCTCGTCCACACCTTGGTCCTTGAGCGCCGAGCCGGCAAAGCAGGGAAAGAGCTTGCGCTCAGCAACCATGCACGACAGCGTCGCGGAGGAAAGCTCACCCGCCTCAAGAAACTCCTCGAGCGCCGCCTCGTCTAACGCAGCAGCATCCTCCTGAACGGTGCCGCCCGCCAGCAGTTCGTTGGCATCCAGGCAGCCCTCGGAAAGACGCTGCCCAAGCTGTGCCAGCAAAACATCGCGGCCGGGATTCTCCAAATCGATCTTGTTGATAAAGATGAACGTCGGGATGTCATAGCGCGCAAGCAGGCGCCACAGGGTTTCGGTGTGCCCCTGTACGCCATCGTTGGCGCTACCACCAGAATCGCGTAGTCCAGGGCACGCAGCGTGCGCTCCGCCTCGGCAGAAAAATCGACATGGCCGGGAGCGTCCACGAGCATAACGTGGGTGCCACCATGGTCGAGCACAGCCTGCGACGAGAAGATCGTAATGCCGCGCTCACGCTCAATCTCGTTCGTATCCAGATGCGAGTCGCCATCGTCAACGCGGCCGCGCTTGCGAATGCGGCCCGCGTTAAACAGCATGGCCTCGGCCAGCGTGGTCTTGCCGGCATCGACATGCGCCAAGATTCCAACGACCGCTTGCTTCGACATGGCTCTCCTCTTATTGCAAGCCCATCGCACGCGGCAACGGGCACCCTCGTTCCACACTGGATGATACAATTTACGGGCCGGCGGGCGAAGCGGGCCCTATCCCCCGACCGAGCTCATCGCCCCGCGTTGCCGCGCGGCGATTTTCGTAGGTTCGCGCCTTGCGAAAGCCTGCACCTCCTTTTGTCTGCCCTGGTTCATCTGGGGCAGTAACAACGCGAGCCTCACAACAGCGAGGAACCACCATGAAAGCATTGCTCAACGAGTTCAAGGAATTCATTAATCGCGGCAACGTGATAGACATGGCCGTCGGCGTGATTATCGGCGGCGCATTCACTGCCATCGTGACCTCGCTTACCGACAACATCATCAACCCGCTTATCTCCGTGATTGCCGGCGGCAGCGCCACCGAGATCTCGGGGCTGGTGGTGCCGGGAACCAATATCGACTTTGGAGCGTTCATTAGCGCGTGCATCAACTTTTTAATTGTCGCTGCCATCGTCTTTGCCATCGTCAAGGCGTTTAACAAGGCGCAGGAGATTGGCGATAAGCTGGCCGGCACCACCGCTGAGGAAGCCGTGCCGGCGCCCGTCTGCCCCTATTGCCTGGAAGAGGTGCACGAGGGCGCGACCAAGTGCTGTCATTGTGGAAGCGAGCTGCCCAAGGAATAGTCGCGTAGGCGCAGCATTATCAACCACACGGCAAACACCCCAGGCGCCGCAATCAACTAAATTTGCCCCCGTTTGGGCCATTTGTCGTTCGAGTGAATTGTTGCCGTGAGGCCCGGCTTTTACGCCTCACGCAGCCAATCGAACGCGACACGCGCCGTGCCGTCGGACACATAGACGATGCCGGCGCGCTTAAACCCGGCCTTGAGGCTCGCACCCTGCATGGCAGGTTGTCCTGATGCGTGTCGATACGCAGGTGATCGGCACGCTCTTTGGCAAAGGCAAACATCGCGGCCGCGATACCGTGTACGGCGCCATCGGATGCCACACGGTGCAGCACGGCGTACGGAGTGTCGCTGCGCCATTGACCATCCTCAATTACGTCATAGCACTCGTCCGGCCGGTAAAAGGCAAACGTCGCCACCACGCGGCCGTCGACTTCGCACACATAGCTACCACCGGCGGCGATATCGGCAGCCAGTTGCTCGGCAGAAGGCGTGCCCTCGGGCCATTGCGTGGCGTTGCCATGCGCGCGCATAAAGGCGCGGGCAGCGTCGTAGATAGCCATGACGGCGGGAATGTCGGTATCGAGGGTTTTTCTGATCATCACGCGGCGGCCTCACGTTTATTGGTATCACTTTGATTGAGCAATGATACCAGCGTTTGAAGAGGGGCGCGAAGCAGATGGGAAGCAAAAAGCGAGCCGCCTGGTCAAAGGCCAAAAGCGAGTTTTTGGGCGCTGCCACCGGCGGCGATATGAGCGACCTGTTTGCACGCGAGGACGAGCGCCGCGACGCCCTGGACGCCGAGCGCGATGAGCCTGGCGCTACAAGTCGTGCGAGCGCAAAAACCGTTACGACACGCGCGCCGAGGCCGAGGCAGTTATGGCCGACTGCGAAACGCGGGCGGCGCGGTTTGGCCTGCTACAAATGCGAATACTGCGGCGGATGGCACCTGACGTCGCACCCTTGGAAATAGGCGCCGCATCGGCACGGCATTGACGGAGCGCCAGCATCGCACGCAAGCTACGGGCGCGGCGGCACCAAAACATCGTAACGAACGGCCTTGCCCGCAAGTTGATAGCTCGGCTTAACGCCGGCAAGCAGTGGCCCCTTCACCGGTCGCTTGATAACGACCTTGCGCGGGTGCACCGCAAGCGCAGCTTCGACCAACGTCTCCTCATCGGCGCACGGCTGTTCCAGATGATGCAAGAGTTGGAACTTCTTTTTAACCGCCGCGCTCTTGGTGCGTCCGGGAAACATGGGGTCCAGATACACCACGTCAGGAACGGTGAGCTCGCCCTGCCCGATCAGCTCAGCTGTATGGCGAAGGCCGGCAATGCTGTCCTCGCCCGCATGTAAGCGCATGCGCGCCACGCTGTCGCAAGCGCCGGATCATCTGCCGCGCGATCCAAGGCATCCTTGAGAAGCGCCGCGATCACGCAATCCTGCTCATACAGATCGACGGCAAAACCCGCAGCCGCCAGCAGCAGCGAATCCTCGCCAAAGCCTGCTGTGGCATCAATCGCCCATGGTTGTTCGATGCCTTTTGTGCGCGCAGCCTTTACCAACAGCTCTTGCTGCAGACGACCCTGCTTGAGCCGTGGAAGCATGCGGCCAAAATCGGCACGCAACTCCATCGTGCCGTCGGTGAGCGTAAGGCCCTCGGACGTCCGCACGAGCTCGAGCCCAGCAGCCCGAGCAACAGAAAAGGGATCGACGACGCCCATGGACACTCCTTAGCAAACAAAACGAATACGTGAGCGCCACCTCAGTTGGCACCCAACCGTCCGTTATTGTCCCACATGCGACATGGTCCACAGCATCCCAATGCAAAGCACAGCCATCAATACCGTGCACACGGCAGCGATCACAGAATCACTCATGCGCCTTCCCAGCGACCGCGGCTCATCCACTTGCTTGACTCCGTACATCATGGCTCCTCCTTCGGTCCAGCTCTTACCATGGCCTCATCATCGCAGCGCCGCGCATGCGCTGCCATCGATTTGACTTACGTCCAGCTTTCCTTTTTGAAAGGTTGAACCGTGCAGGCAAGAGACGCTTTCAGGCGCATGCATCGCCGCGTTGAACTACAATGTGCTTCACCATATGTGCAGCACATAGGGCGCGCCAGGTTGGCGTACTCGTATCGAAAGGACCAGCCATGAGCTTCACTCGCAAGACTCTCAAAATCCTTGCCCTGATTTATTTTGTTCTGGGCATCGCCAGTCTCGTCATTGGAATCGCCGGCATCGCGACCGGCAAGTTCGAGTCCACCTACGGATCGAACGCCATGCTCGCCGCGGCCGTGATTATCGCCAAGGGCCTCATCGATCTTGCCGCGGGCGTTGCGGGCATCAAGGGTGCCAACAAGCCTTCGCAGGTTGACGGCGCGTTTAAACTCGGTATCGTTGCTGCAGTCGCCACGCTTGCCCAGGCGGTGCTCACGCTTCCCGCGTTTGGCGGCGACGCCATCAACTTTGGCGCCTTTGTCATCGTGGTGTACGACCTGTTCTTTGTTCAGCAGGCGCACGCCGTTAAGGCCGAAAACAAGGACCGCCTGTAAGCGCTCGCTTCTCATAACCTCTGCAGCCAAGCAACTAAAAAGGCCGATCGCGCATCTCCGCGGTCGGCCCTTTACGTTTGCCCAGATAAAACCTGCCAAAATAAACCTGTCCCTATTTGGTAGGTGTTAGCTGTGACGGTACTCGGCGATGATGAAGTCGATATCGGTCTGAAGGGTTTCCAGGTTTGCCAGGCGCTCTTTGTCGGCAGGGCGCGTGCGGTAGTAGTAGGGCGTCATCTGGAACACTGCCTCGATATCGGCCTGCGTCTGGAGGGTGATAGAAGCTGTCACCCGCTGCGTTCCGATTAACTCGAGCTCGGTGGTCTGCGGCAGCTTCTCGTCGTTAAGGTACGGCGTATCGTAGAGCACCTCCTTGAGCCCAAAGAGATGACGGGCACCCGGCACCACGGTGTAGAGAGAGCCTCGGGTGCCAGCACGCGGGCAAACTCGCGCTCGTTAAAGGGGGCAAAGAGCTCGGTCACCATATCGAAGGCACCATCGGCCACGGGGATATCCTTCATGTTGGCCACGAAGTAGGTCGCATCGCCGCGCTTGGCGGCAAGGCGCACCATCTCTTTACCCAGGTCAAAGCCATAAGCATCCACGCCCGGTACCGCGCCCATGGCACTGGTGTAGTAGCCTCGCCGCAGCAAATATCGAGCAGCGTCATGGGGCCATTCGCAGACGTTGCACGCCCAGACACCTGCTCGCGCACCAGCTCGACCATTGCGTCGCGCAACGGCGCATAGTATCCGCGGTTCAGAAAGTCACGACGGCTGCGCGCCTGCGACTTGGGATCGCCCATGGAGTCGCCGCTCTTGGACGAGCGCAGCAGATACAGATAGCCCTCGCGCGCACGGTCAAATCGATGTCCGCCCGCGCATGCAGCACCGCGCTCGTCGTCCACCAATGGCTTATGGCAAACGGGACACAACAACATGGCAACTCCTTAGCGCGAACAACACAACGCCCACCATTGTCGCACGCCTCCCCCGCCTCGTCATTGGGGACGTTCTTGTTCGACTAGTCATTTAAGAACGTCCCCAATGACTAGTCTGAAGGAGTGTCCCCAACTGCCGGCAGAAAAGGAACGTCCCCAAGTGCCGACTGGTTGCATTAGGAGTATCATCGTCTGCGCAAATAAGCACAAAAAAGCATATTAGAGATTGAGAGCGTATGACTGATACCGCGTCCAAGCACATTGACATGACCACCGGCTCACTGTGGCGCAATATTCCCCTGTTCGCCTTCCCCGTGGCCGCCACGAGCATCTTGGAGCAGCTATCGAACCTCATCGCCACGGTCATCATCGGTAACTTCTCGGGCGACCAGGGAACCCTCGCCATGGCGGCGGTCGGCTCCAATGTTCCGCTTACCAGTCTTATGCTCAACCTGTTTATCGGCATGTCGCTTGGCTCCAACGTGGTCATTGCCAACGCTATCGGCCGCAACGATCAGAACATGGTCAAACGCGCCGTCCATACCTCGATTTTAATGGCGCTCGTGGGCTTTGTCGTCATCGCCCTGGGCGAGATCTTTGCCGAGCCCATGCTCGCCGCGCTCAACGTTCCCGCCGAGACCATGCCGCTCGCCTCACTCTACCTACGCGTCTTTTTGCTGAGCATGCCCTCGATCTTGCTCTACAACTTTGAGGCCGCAATCTTCCGCTCCGTCGGCATCACCCGCATGCCGCTGCAGGCGCTCGCCGTGTCCACCGTCCTCAACATATGCCTGGACCTCGTCTTTGTCCCCGTACTCCACTGGGGCGTCGCGGGCGTCGCCATCGCCACCGCCATCGCCTACACCGTCAGCGCCGCGACGCTCTTTATCCGCCTGCTCAAGACCGACTCCGTCATCCGCGTCACCCCACGCGACTTGGCTATCGACCCCGTTGCCTCAAGCGCATCGTCAAGATTGGCCTGCCCGCCGGCATCCAAAGTGCCGTCTTTGCCGTCGCCAACATCATCATCCAGTCCGCCATCAACAGCTTGGGCACCGAGGTCATGGCGGCATCCAGCGCCGCCATGAGCCTGGAGTACGTGTGCTACAACCTGCTCAACAGTTTTAGCCAGGCTTGCACCACCTTTGTGGGACAAAACCACGGTGCCCGCCAGATTGACCGCTGCACCAAAACGCTCAAGGTCTGTCTAGTCGAAGGCGGTATCGTTGCGCTCACCACGATTATCGTTATTGTCGGCCTGGGGCGCGAAATCTTGTCGCTGTTCAACAGCGATCCCAACATCGTCTCAATCGGCTATATCCGCGTGTGCTCGATCTTCCCGGCGTACGCCTTTAGCATGTTCTACGAAAACATGTCCGGCTACCTGCGCGGCTTTGGCATCTCGCTCATGCCCGCCCTCATTACCATGATCTGCGTCTGTGGCATCCGCTTCTACTGGGTATTCTGCGTGTTCCCGCACTTCCGCACCTTTGCGAACATCATGATGGTCTATCCCATCAGCCTGGGCACCACGGCGTTCTTTATGGTCGTGGCGGTACTACTTTGCCACCCGGCACGCACCTATCGCGCCACCCAAGCCAAAGCGACAGCCCGCTAGACACCGCACTCAACGCCACGCCAGTCATTAATTGACAATATGCGAGCTCATATAGTCGATAAAGCGCCTCGTGGCGATAGGCATGGTATCCCAGCTGCGCCAAGCTGCCACTACGTCGCGCGAGGGAGCATGCACGATGGGTCGCACACGAATATCGGCTCGCATGCCCTCCACAGTACGACGGTAGAGCATGCTCACGCCTAGGCCCTCCTCCACCATCGCCATGATGGTGTAGTCGTCAGTCACCTCACTCGTCACGTGCGGCGACAGCCCATGTGTCGCAAATGCATCGAGCACCAGGCTCTGTTCGCCCTCATCCAGCAGCACAAAGGCTCGGACGCCAGGTCGGCGAGCGTCACCTTTTCCTTTGCCGCCAGCGGATGCGCAGCCGGCAGCAGCGCCACCAACTCGTCGTGATAGACCACACGCTTCTCGAGCCTGCGGTAAACCCGCGCGCCGTAAAGCAAAAATCCACCACGCCGTCGTGCACCCACTGAGCGTTGCGCGTGTAATCGCCCTGCTTGAGGGTAAAGCGTACGCCCGGGTGCAGCGTACCAAAGTCGCGGATCACACGCGGCAGCACGGTACGGCTCACGTTGGTAAACGTCGCGATGCGAATATCGGTCGACGAAAGCCCCAGCAGCTCCTGGCGCTTGCCTCGAGCTCGGCCTCGGCGGTCACAATCTGGCGCAGGTACGGCAGATACTGCTTGCCATCGCGCGTAAGCGAAACGCCCTGCTTTCCGCGCTCGATAAGCGTGGTGCCCAGCTCGCGCTCGAGCGCCTTGACGGCCTGGCTCACCGCACTTTGCGTATAGCCCAACTCGTCCGCCGCGCCCTTAAGACTGCCGCGATCGACCGCCATACAAACAATCTGATACCGCGATGCCATCGTGCCTCCACATCAATGCAGCCGTAAAACGTTTTGCCAGCGCTTTTCCTAATGACATTAGCATTTCTTAATCATACTGAAGATACATTCGCTTTACTACATCCACATCTGGGAGCAGAATCCTTTTTACGAAACCGTTCTGTAACAAAAGGAGTCCCATGGATCGCAAAAAAGCAATCGCGCTCTCATTTTCCGTTCCCGTCGCATGGGGCTTTTCGTACCCCCTCATGAAGATCGGCATGGACAGTATGAACGCCACGAGCATCGTTGCGCTGCGCTGCATCATCGCCTTTGTGGCTTGCCTGCTGCTCTTCCACAAGCGCGCTTTCCGCATCAACCGCGACCTTATGGTCCGCGCTGCCATCATCGGCGCCATTATGGCAACCGAACTCATCTGCATGTGCCTGGCTCCAGCCTCACCTCCGCCTCCACCGCCGGCTTTTTGCAGAGCCTGACGGTCGTGATCGTGCCGTTTGCCAACGCCGCCCTGCTGCGTCGTGCCCCCGAGCGCAAAGTGCTCGTCGGCACCGCCATCGTCACCTGCGGTATGTTGCTGCTCTCGGGCGCCGACTTCACCAGCCTGAACCCGGGCGCGCTCATCATGCTGCTCTCCGCTTTTGTCTATGCCGGCCATATCATTGTGGCGAAGCGCTTTGTCGAAGATGTCGACCCGCTGGCCCTGGGCGTTTGGCAGCTGGGCTTCGGAGGCTTGTTCTCGGGTATCGCCGCATTCACCTTTGGCGGTTTCACGCTTCCCGGCACGCCGAGCGAGATCGTCGTTGTCGTCGCACTCGCACTCATCTGCTCTGCCTATGGCTTTATCACCCAAACACTCGTGCAGCCCCACGTGCCCGCCGAGACCACCGGCTTCGCCTTCTCGCTCGAGCCGGTCTGCTCTGCCGTCTTCTCGTTCTTCCTGGTCGGCGAGGTTCTGAGCCCCATCGCCTTCTTTGGCGCCGCCTCATCCTAACCGGCGTCATGGTGGCAACCGTCGAGCTTCCGCGCCTTCGCGCACATGGACACACCCGTATGGCAGGAGCGCCCGAGCACGTCTCGTAGGCCCCGTTCTTCATACAGCCGTGTCATAAAGGCAACCGGTGCGCCTTTACAATAGATGCCAACAGAGCATCTACCATAAAGGAGCCCCATGGACACCGCAACTCGCGACCACAACATAGCAACTTGGTTGGGCGATGCACCGCAGCCGGTACGTGACACTACGAACCAGCTGCTCGAGCGTATCGCCCTTTTGCGTGCCGAGCAGACCATCTACCCGGCACAAGACGACATCCTCAATGCCCTCGCCTACACGCCGGCCGACCAGGTCAAGGTTGTCATCTTGGGTCAAGATCCCTATCACGGACCCAACCAGGCAATGGGACTGTCGTTTTCGGTCCCCACGACGCAAACCAAGTTGCCGCCGAGCCTGCGCAACATCTATAAGGAACTCAAAGCCGATCTGGGTTGCCCCATTCCCGCCACGGGAGACCTAACACCATGGGCACAACAGGCGTCCTGCTCCTCAACACCACGCTCACCGTGCGCGAGCATGCCGCGAACTCGCACGCCAAACTGGGCTGGAGCACGCTCACCGACTACGTTATCGAACGCTGCTGCCAGCTGCCCCAGCCGGTAGTCTTTTTGGCATGGGGTCGCTTTGCCCAGCAGATGGTCGAAGGCAAGCTCGTCGCAGTCGGCGCGGGCAAGGCAACCGACAAGTTCTGTCTGCCTCCACGCACCCCTCGCCGCTTTCGGCCAACCGTGCCACGCAGAACTCCCCGCCTTTATGGGATCGCGTCCCTTCTCGGCAGCCAATCGGCTACTCGAACAGCACGGCTCGACCCCCGTCAACTGGACTTGCCTCGGCTAAAAATCGATACATCAAAAACGCGCCCGACGGCTTTCCATCGGGCACGTTTCCTATTCGGGCCAAATAAATTGTGTGCGGCCGGCCTCGCCGCCATCGATCAGCAGACTCTGCCCGGTCATAAACCGGTTGGTCACGCCCACAAAGTAGATCCACTCGGCGATCTCTTGGGCAGTGGCCCAGCGCTTAAGCGGCGTGAGCTCCATAATCTGGTTCCACAGGTGTTCGTCTTCCATCACGCAACGGTTGAGCGGCGTGATAACGCCGCCCGGGTCCACACTGTTGGCGATGGCCTGCGGTGCCAGGCGGTTTGCAAGGTTCTTGGTGTAGGCGATAACGCCGCCCTTGCTGGCGGCATAGACGGGAAACTCCGAACCCGTATGGCCGCTCGCCGAGCCCACATTGACCACGGATTGATAGCCGGCGCCGGCTTGGCGACAAGCCCCTCCCCCACAAAAGCGTAGCGCTCGGTCACGTTGATGGTGCCACACAGGTTGGCGGCGATATCGTCGGCCGAATCCTGCGTACCGGCGACGTTCACGATCACTTGGGGTTCAAGGTCGCCCGGAAACGAGCCCGGCTTGCAGACATCAACAATCAGATGGCGGTAGCGCTCGTGTTCGATCGCCGCCGGCAGCAGATCAAAGCCCACGACCTCGTGGCCCTCATCCAAAAAGCGCTGCACGCATGCGGCTCCGATACCGCCCGAAGCACCCGTGATCAAAACCCGCATACTTACTCCTTAGGCGGTTGCGTGGCGCTTAAGGTACTCGGAGCCCACATTCTCGCGCTCCCAGCCGCGCACGACCTTGTAGCCCACGGGGCTCAGGAAGACCTCACACAGCAGCTCGGCAACAGCGCCGGTCAGTGAGCACATAAGGACCTGCACCCAGGTCCAGCCAAAGAACGTGTGGCTTACCACAATGGCAAAGACCAGGTTGTCGATAAACTGGCCAACACCCGTAGACACATAGGAGCGGAAGGCAAAGCTCGCAAAGTTATTCTTTTTGAGCATACGACCGAGCGACTGGTTGAGCGTGGAGTTAACCACGGCAGAAACGAGCATTGCCAGCGAAGAGCCCAGCACCACGTACCAGGTGCCGCCGATGGTGGCGTTAAGGGCAGTGTTGACCTCGATCATGCCCGTGTCGTAGTAGGCGCCCCACATGCCGGGCGTGAGCGAGCATGCCCAAAAGCACAGACTCACGGCCAGATTGACCAGCAGCGCGAGGATAGAGATTTTGATGGATGCCTTGGCGCCAAAGCGCTTGCAGATCATGTCCTGGCACAAAAACGAAACCCAGCTCACCACAAAGCCACAGTCGAGCGCCAGATACGGCAGGCTGATGAGCTCTTTGTTGGCCAGCAGGTTCATCATGATGACGCTCACGAAAAACAGCGAAACCGTTGCCGCGGGAATGCTCCGCAACAGGACCTTGTAGTCTCCATGACCTTCTTGATCATTATGTACTCCTTTGGTTTTAGGTTTAACGAGCAGGATATCGGACCCGAACTGCTCGGACGCCCCGGTCTTGAGACGACGGTGGGTATGATAGCCGCTCACACGGCATCAGGCAAGCAAACGGCGCGGCAGCCCCGCAGGACCACCGCGCCGATGCGTTAAAAGGCTACGTTGCCAAACTCCGACAGGATAAGGTCGGGGTTGTGGTCGGTTGCCCAATCCACGTTCCACGGCTCGTGAACAGCAGCAGCTTGCCGCCGCGCATGTCCTCGACGCGCAGCGTGTCGCGCGTGAGCGAAAGGCCCGGGATATCGATGGTGTCGGGGTCGTTCTGGATCCAGCGGATGTCCGTATAGGGCAGCGGCTGGCGACGAACCTCAACACGGTACTCGGCCTTGAGACGGCGCTCGAGTACCTCAAACTGCAGCACGCCGACCACGCCCACGATGACGCTCTCCATGCCGGCACCCAGCTCGCGGAAGATCTGGATGGCGCCCTCCTGGGCAAGCTCCTCCATGCCCTTGACGAACTGCTTGCGCTTGAGCGTGTCGACCTGCGTAATGCGAGCGAACATCTCGGGGGCAAACGTCGGGATCTGCGGATACTGCACGTGGCGCTTGCCGGAGCACACGGTGTCGCCGATGCTAAAGATACCCGGATCGAACAGGCCCACGATATCGCCCGCGTACGCCTCGTCCACGATGGCACGGTCATCGGCCATCATCGACGTGCCCGTGGCAAGCTTAAGCTTGCGGTTGCCCTGCACGTGGAAGGCATCCATGCCGCGCTCGAACTTGCCCGAGCAAATGCGCACAAAGGCGATGCGGTCACGGTGGTTCTTGTCCATGTTGGCCTGGATCTTAAACACAAAGCCGCTAAAGTCGTCGCGGCAGGGATCGACCGGCTCGCTGGTGAGCGTATCGGTATAGGCGCGCGGCGTCGGGGCCAGACGCAGAAACTCCTTGAGGAAGGCTCCACGCCAAAGTTGGTGAGCGCCGAGCCAAAGAACGCCGGGCTCAGCTTGCCGCAGGCCACGGCATCCAAGTCGAGCTCGTCGCCGGCGCCATCGAGCAGCTCGATATCGTCCATCAGGTTCTTATGGTTTTCCTCGCCAATGAGCTCGTCCATGGAAGGATCGCCCAGCTCGGCCTCGACCTCGGCGACCTTCTTGGTGGCGTTAGCGTGGCCGTCGCCCTCAAAGGCAATGACGTGACGAGTCTGGCGATCGAACACGCCGCGGAAGTTGCGGCCGCTGCCGATCGGCCAGTTCATGGGATACGTATTAATGCCCAGGACGTTCTCGATCTCTTCCATGAGCTCAAACGGATCGCGAGCCTCGTGGTCGAGCTTGTTCACAAAGGTAAAGATGGGAATGTGGCGCAGCGTGCAGACCTTAAAGAGCTTTTTGGTCTGGGCCTCGACGCCCTTGGCGCCGTCGATGACCATGACCGCGGCGTCGGCGGCCATAAGGGTACGGTAGGTATCCTCCGAGAAGTCCTGGTGGCCGGGGGTATCGAGGATGTTGACGCAGGCGCCGTTGTAGGTGAACTGCAGCACCGAGGAGGTAACGGAAATGCCGCGCTCCTTCTCGATGTCCATCCAGTCCGAAACGGCATGCTTGGCCGAGCTCTTGCCCTTGACCGAGCCGGCGGTCTGGATGCTGCCGGTATAGAGCAGCAGCTTCTCGGTAAGCGTGGTCTTACCGGCGTCCGGGTGGCTGATGATCGCGAATGTGCGGCGCGACGAGATTTCATCCGACAGGCTTGCCATGCGGATCCTTTCTTGCATTGAGTGCATTACGTCGATGTAACCGCACTATTGTAGCCGCGAAACCTCGCCATAGGGCGCCTATCAGGACAAATTCATCAGTTGGGGCTCGGACGGTGGAATGTCAGCGGTGTTCCGCGACGGTTTGTCTCAATCTGTAACACCTAGAAGGGTTTTTGACCTCCAGGTGTTACAGATTGAGATGAACGCACAGGGCGGGCAGCCAGTATCTTGATCTGTAACAGTTAGCCAGCAAAAACGGGTCTAGATGTTACAGATCAAGACAAATGAATGGACCTGTCGACAAAATCTCAATCTGTAACAGATAAACGGGTTTTTGACCTCCAGATGTTACAAATCGAGACAAACGGTCGGACGTCTCAGAAAGATCTCAATCTGTAACAGTTAGTCATCCAAAACGGGTCTAGATGTTACAGATTGAGATGAATGAGTAGAGGGACGGACAGCCCCGTAATTTCCTCTTGCACAACTGTACATAGTGTGTATATACTGTGCTTACCGGTTATATACACGTGTAGCCCATCAGCTAAGGAGCCGCTGTGGACATCATCCTATCCAATTCGAGCGACAAGCCCATCTACGAGCAGATAACCTCGCAGGTCAAAGCTCAGATCCTTTCGGGCACGCTTGCTGCGGGAGCCAAACTCCCCAGCATCCGTGCACTCGCGAGCGATCTTGGCGTGAGTGTCATCACCACCAAGCGCGCCTACGCCGACCTGGAGCAACTCGGCTTTATCTGCACTGTGCAGGGCAAGGGCTGTTTTGTCGCCGAGGGCAACCAAGAACTCTTGCGCGAAAATCAGTTCTGCCATATCGAAGAGCTGCTCGCACAGGCAGCAACGCAAGCCGAAGCCGTGGGCGTCACGCGCGATAAACTGCACGAGATGCTCGACCTGGTAGCCCCCGAAACCATGCAGTAACCATCTGCAAGAAAGGCTATGCCATGCAAAACTTGCTAGAACTCAAAAGCATCTCACGCCGCGTGAGCGACCGCTTTTCGCTACGTGACGTCACGTTGGCCGTGGAGCCCGGCCAAATTGTTGGCTTTGTGGGCGCAAACGGCGCCGGCAAGACGACGACCATTCGCGCCACGCTTGGGCTTATAAAGCTCGATGCCGGCGAGGTGCACCTGTTTGGGCAGCGCTGTGGCACCGACGCGCCCGATGAGTCGCAACGCCACCTGCGCTCTCGCATCGGCCTCGTGCTGGACACATGTCCCTTCCCCTCCACGCTCAAGGTCGGCCAGATCGAGGCGCTCGTAGGCCCGGCGTACCCCACGTGGGACCGCGAAACGTTCGCCGGATTCATCAACCGATTTGGCCTCGATCCCAAGACAAAGGTCAAGGACCTCTCCCGCGGCATGGGTATGAAGCTGCAGCTCGCCTGCGCGCTCAGCCACCATGCCAAGCTGCTCGTTTTGGACGAAGGCACCGCGGGCCTCGATCCCATGGCACGCGAGGAACTGCTCGATGAGCTGCTCGCCTTTGTCGCCGACGGCCAGCGCAGCGTGCTGCTCTCGAGCCACATTACGTCTGATCTCGATCGTGCTGCCGACCGCGTCATCTGCATCGATAACGGCTCGATTGTGTTTGACCTGCCACGCGAGGACATTACCGACCGCGCCGGCATCGCCCACTGCACCCAGGCACAGGCCGCCGAGCTCATGGCTTGCGTCGAAGGCACCCGCGCCGCCCGCCACGCCTACAGCGTGGACGTGCTCGTGCCCAACCACCGCGAAGTGCTCGAGGCCTTCCCCGAGATTCCCTGCGATCGGGCAACCATTGATGACTATCTTCGCTTCATGCTGAAGGGGCTTTGAAATGAAACGCGCCATTATGTCCGAGCTTCCCATCGTTCGCACGCTCGTCCCGAGCATCGCAGGTGTCGGCCTGTTCATCTTCGTCGTGCTGACCGCCGTCAGGGCATCGAATGGTGATTCCGACATGAGCGCCGCCGGCGCCTTCGCGATCAGTGCCATGTCGCCTATCATGGCCATGACGTCGCTGGCCGGGCTCGACAACCAAAACGGATGGGAGCGCTATCGGGCAACGCTGCCCATCTCACGCAAAGACATCGTCAGCGCACGCTACCTGTGCATCACTATTTTCTCGGTCATCATGGCGTGCGCGGCCGTGCTGTTGAGTATCGTCGCCATCCCGATCTTAAACAGCGTGGGTATCCCCTCCACGGGAGAGACCGTCTTTGAGACCGCAATCGCCTCGGCAATATCGATGCTTTTCTCCCTCATGGCGGTGTTTTTGGTACTGCCTCTGTTCTTTCGATTTGAACACATGAAGGCGCAACGCCTATCCGTTGGTCTGTACGCCCTATTCATGTGCCTTATCATGGTCACGCTAAACTCATTCAACCCCATCAGCAACCAGCTCATGTCGATTGCAGGACGAATCCCGATTCTGCCGTCCTCGGTTGCCTGTGTGGTGCCGTCGCGCTAGCAACGGTCATCCTTGGCGTTGTCAGCTGCGCCATCAGCACCAAGGTCTACCGGGCACGCGACCTATAGGCAAGCGCGGTATCATCGGACATGCGCCATAGATCTGGCGTGGTCTTTTTTTTGAGGAGGCGCACAACCCGTGTCGTGGGTCGTCGCAGCATTTGCGTCAGCATTCTTTGCCGGCATCACATCCATCTTGGCCAAATGCGGCATCAAGCAGACCGACTCCGATGTCGCGACGGCCATTCGCACCTGCGTGGTGCTCGTTTTCGTCTGGGCAATGGCGGGTATTTCTGGATCCATTGGAACCATTGGCAGCATCGAACCCAGATCCTGGCTCTTTCTCGTCCTCTCGGGACTCGCTACCGGAGCTTCGTGGATCTGTTACTTTAAGGCGCTGAGCATCGGAGACGTAAATAAGGTCGTACCGGTTGACAAGATGAGCACCGTGCTCGCCGCGCTGATCGCCATCGCGCTTTTTGGTGAGACGAGCAACCTTGCGGTTAAGCTCGTGGGAACCGCCGTCATCACCCTCGGCACGTTTTTAATGATCGAGAAGCAGCAGTCTTCCGGACCCGAGCAGCAGCAAGACCGGACCTGGCTCGCTTACGCCCTCGGCGCCGCCGTGTTCGCAGCACTCACCTCCGTCCTCGCCAAGGTTGGCATCGAAGGCGTCGAGTCCAACCTGGCCACGGCAATCCGTACCTGTGTGGTACTGGTTATGGCATGGGCAATCGTGGCAGCTAAAGGCAAGATGGGCCAAGCCGTGCACATAGACCGCTACGAACTCGTATTACTCGCGGCATCGGGCATCGCGACTGGAGCATCGTGGCTGCTCTATTACTATGCCATCGCCGCAGGCAGGTGAGCGTCGTGGTGCAGATCGACAAACTATCGATTGTCGTATCGGTACTATTTGCGCGCCTGGCATTCAACGAAAAAGTCTCGCGACGCAGCGCCATCGGTCTCGCCCTCATCGTCTTGGGCACTGCGGCGCTCGCGGTTTGGAAGTAGCGCTGACACCGTGCGAGGCCCAGTCCACCCGGGAATCCGTGACATATGGCATGCCCCGGCCCGCACGCAGCGTCTTACAGTAGAGCTGTCACGGGCCTTAGACCAATCTCGATCATCCAAGGGGATGTCTTTTTGGTCATTGTTCTTTAGGGAACGGTCAATCGCATACAAACTGGAAACGTCCGTCCAACGGCCGTGGTTTGTTGCGCCGTTCCACCTCCGTCATCTGGCATATCTGCACCTGATTGGAAAGAACAATGCAATCCCAGAAATCTCAATCGGGACCACCCATCTGCTGCCCATCCTCGCCCCTTTAATCTCCCCCCATCTTGAGCAGATGCCTCACTCCGCCCCGAGTCCCGCAAGCGAACTCGGCGACCTGCGTTGGCGTCATGAGGTAGGATAGGTTCGAGCGCCGCCAAGTACAGCCCGTCCAGATCTGCGTCGGCCAGGACGGGCATGTTCGGATCTGCCACGATTCCTTCGCTCGACATTTCCCCTCCAATCTTGGAGGGCCGCGCACCCTTAAAGGCACGCGATCCCAGTCTCATCCCCGCAGCCCCACACGGCAACGGTGCTGCTGCCGGGCTTGCACGCTTGCGGTCCGCCACACGCTTCGCCACGGCCCCGATACCGCGTGATCTCGACCCGCGCGGTCTCCGCAGTAGACACAAAGGGAGTCATCGCGGCTCCCGGGTCTCGGGCGTCGAGCTAGTAGCCCGCGTCGCGAAACCGCCGCGCACAG
>ENA-OQAN01000328-OQAN01000328.1-human-gut-metagenome-genome-assembly--contig:-NODE-328-length-25813-cov-2.097874_pt1 | contig 25813 bp, 36 predicted proteins | sample MGYA00242735_ERZ504527 | MGnify/ENA primary metagenome ERZ504527 (study PRJEB26092, sample SAMD00036230) | human gut metagenome | host: Homo sapiens | study: EMG produced TPA metagenomics assembly of... | reverse complement strand
CGCAGCTGGATCGGGCAATTGTTTGTAGCGTCAAAAGACTAACTGGTTTCAGTAACTTTCAACGCGAGTTATTGCAGGAGAATCCAGCGAATAGGCGTTCTGTCAAAACTCCGTCAATGGAATTCGTGTTGCTCACATGCTATCTTTCATTTTTCTCTAAATACTCGATGACCTTCAACTCATACAAATTAAAATTTAAGATCCCCCACAATCTGCTGAACCGTCAAATGATTCTTCTCAAGGAGTTCGGTAACATCATATTGATCTAACAATTCTTTCTTCACTCCATAATTCAGTACTTTCATATCAGAATCTCCATAGAATCGTGCGATCTTTTCTCCGAATCCACCTTCTAAAAATCCATCTTCTAATGTAATAACTACATCATGGTCTTTCTTTAGATCTTCTAATAATGCTTCATCAATTCCAGTAATATAATATGGATTTATCACAGTTGCTTTTGTTCCTGTCTTTTCTTCTACTGCTTTTGCAACTTCACATCCCATATTGTAGAATGTTCCAAGTCCAATGACTGCAACTTTGCTTCCTTTTTCTGTGACTTCATATTTGTTTAACTGACTGAAATCTTTTGTTATTTTTTTTACTGTCAGAGATCATTTCTCCACCTGGAAGTTTGATCGCGACTGGATATTGATCCTGATCGATACTCCAGTCCAACATTGCCAGATATTCTTCTTTTGTTGTTGGTGCGAGGTATACTAAGTTTGGAATATTGCTCATCATTGGAATATCCTGTAATCCAAGATGTGTTACATCATTCATTCCGTATACAGATCCCCAGAATGTAACGATCGTTGCAGCATTGCTATCGATGCACAGATCCTGTGTGATCTGGTCGTAAGTTCTCTGTACAAATGTTGAATATACTCCATAAACTGGTTTTCCACCACCTGCTGCGATTCCTGCCGCCATTGCCATTGCTGTTTCTTCCGCGATCCCAACATCGATAAACTGTTTTCCAGCTTCCTTACGTTTATCTTCTGTAAATCCCATAACTGTTGGTGTTGCAGAGTGATCGCTACAACCTTCTTGTCTTCTTTCATTTTCTTTAACAGATATTGTGCTGTTACACTTGAGAAATCCTCACCATCAAAGGAATCTAAAGGATTTCCTGTTTCCACATCAAATGGGGCACAATAATGCCACTCTTCTTTATGTTCCTCAGCTAATTTATATCCTTTTCCTTTTTGCGTATTAATATGAACAACAACTGCTTTTTTTGTATCTTTGACCTGTTTGAATGCTTCGATCAGATCAGCGACTTTATTTCCTTCTTTGACATAAATGTAATCTAATCCCATGGCTTTGAATAGATTGCATTTAGATTCTCCGTTTGTTTCACGAAGCACTTTTAGATTCTCATATAATCCACCGTGGTTTTCTGCGATCGACATATCGTTATCATTAACTACAATGATCAGATTTCCACCTAATTCTGCGGCATAATCAAGACCTTCTAACGCTTCCCCTCCACTTAAAGATCCATCTCCGATCACTGCAATCACATTTCCATTTTCTTCTTTTAGGTCTCTTGCTTTGGCAAGTCCAAGTGCAAGACTTATAGAAGTTGATGTATGCCCAATTGTGAAATGATCATGCTCACTTTCTCCTGGATTACTGTATCCTGATACATCATCATAATGTTCTTCATATAGGAATGCATCCTTACGTCCAGTCAACATTTTGTGTGGATAAGATTGATGGGAAACATCATATACGATCTTGTCTTTTGGCGATTCAAATACATAATGCATGGCGATCGTTGCTTCTACCATACCGAAATTCGGTCCAAAATGACCTCCATGCTTACTTAATTTTTTTAATAATGCATCACGAATTTCTTCTGCAAGTACATTTAACTGATCCTCGGATAATTTCTTGACATCTTCTGGACCATTAATATTTTCAATATACATCTATTTTTCTCCTTGTCTGGTTTCTTGTAAATACACTAGCAATAGTGTATGATATTTATATCATACAACCTAAAGTTAACTTTAGGTCAAGAATATTTTTGAAAGAAGGTTTTTCTATGTACACGATCGGTCAAGTCTCTACAATGTTTGATCTTCCTGTTTCTACCTTAAGGTATTATGACAAGGAAGGATTTTTCCCTAATCTGGAACGTAAAGGAAACATCCGTTATTTTAGTGATAATGAATTGGAAGCGCTTCGTATTATTGAATGTCTGAAGAAATCCGGTCTTGAGATCAAAGATATAAAGCAATTTTTTCTCTGGGTATCTGAAGGCAGCTCAAGCTATGAAAAAAGGAAAGAATTATTTGAATCTAGAAAATCAGCTGTTGAAACTGAAATCCAAGAACTTCAAAAAAACTCTTTCCCTCTTAAAATTCAAGTGCTGGTATTATGAAACAGCAATGAAAGATGGTAATGAAGATGCTATAAATGCCATGTTGCCTGATAAACTTCCTGAAAACATACAAAAACTATATAACGAAGGTCATGAATAATTTTTTTGCCCTAAAACTATTCGAAATAACAATTTAATGTTAAAATAAAGACAAGGAAATGTTAAAAATGAGAGGTGATATTTTGAAAAAGAAACTTATGGTACTTTGTGCTGTCGCAATTATGATCAGTACATGCTTGACTGGGTGTAAGATGAATTCTGGAAAAATCCGCTTTGGTTCTGCTGGAATCGGTGGTACTTACCAGATTTTTGGTGATACTTTTGCCAACCTTATCTCATCTAAGAGTAAAAAATATAACATTGAAGTAAAAACAACTGCAGGTTCTGCTGCAAATCTTCGTCTGTTATCTAAAGATTACATTCAGATGGCTGTTGCCCAAATGGATTTGATCAATGATGCTTATAACCGCACTGGTATTTTTGAAAATGATAAGAAATATCAGGGATATCGTGCTGTTGCTTCCCTTTATACAGAAGCCTGTCAGATTGTGGTTCCTGCGGATTCAGACATTCAGTCTATGGATGATCTAGAAGGGAAAAAGGTCTGCATTGGTGAAGAAGAATCTGGAACTGAACAGAATGCGTTGCAGATTTTAAATGCTTATGGATTAAACGAAAGACTTGTTGATACTGTAAATCTGAATTATACAGATGCCGCCAAGAAATTAAAATCTGGCGATATTGATGCATTTTTCTGTACCGCAGGTGTTCAGACGACTGTGATCAATGAGCTGTCAAAACAGTGTAAGATTCGTCTGGTCAGTCTTGATCAAAAAGGGGTTTCTCGTCTGAAGAAATCTTATAAATTTTACACAGAATATACAATACCTGCAGGTACATATGTAAATCAGACTAAAGAAATTAAAACTGTTGGTGTCAAAGCTGTTCTTCTTGCAAGTGATAAACTTTCCGAAGATACTGTCAAAGACATTACACAGATTCTATTTAAGAATCAACAGCAGATTCAGTATGCACTACCTGTAGATATTTCTCTTGATGAGACAACTGCCGTTGATGGTATCACGATTCCATTCCATGACGGTGCTGCTGCCTATTATAAACAACATGGAATCACAGTAAATACAGAGAAAGGAAGCAATTAACCGCTGCGGTGTAAATAAATGACAATACAACTAGATATGTATCAGACGATCGCGGTTGCCGTAGTCGTTTTGATGTTAGGAAACTTTTTAAAACACAGGATTGCGATCTTAGAACGATTTTGTATTCCTGCACCTGTGATCGGCGGTGTGATCTTTGCAATCTTTACCTGTGTATGTTACGTAACTGGATTTGCCGAATTTTCCTTTGATGATATTCTAAAAGAGGTCTGTATGGTATTCTTCTTTACATCTGTTGGATTTCAGGCAAACTTAAAAGTCTTAAAAAGTGGTGGAAAATCTTTGATCATTTTCCTGATCCTTGTGATCATGTTGATCATATGCCAGAACTTTCTTGCAGTCGGCCTGTCCAAAGCACTACAGATCAGTCCTTTGGTTGGACTCTGTACAGGTTCTATCCCTATGATCGGTGGTCATGGTACCGCTGGTGCATTTGGACCTGTTCTTGAAGACTTTGGTGTTAAAGGTGCCAGCACTTTATGTACAGCTGCTGCTACATTTGGATTGATTGCTGGGAGTATCATGGGCGGTCCCGTTGGAAAACGTCTGATTGAGAAGAAAGATCTTTTAAAGACTGCAATTCCTGAAGATAACAGCCTGTTAATTGAAGAAGAGAAAAAGCATGAACGTCACACAAGTATGTATCCAGCTGCCGTGTTCCAGCTGATCATCGCCATGGGGATCGGAACGATCATTTCCAAATTGCTTTCCATGACAGGTATGACATTCCCAATCTATATCGGTGCCATGATTGCTGCTGCATTTATGCGTAACATCGGCGAATATTCTGGACAATTTACAATTTATATGGGTGAGATCAATGATATTGGTGGTATCAGCCTATCTTTATTCTTAGGAATCGCCATGATCACTTTAAAATTATGGCAGCTTGCAGACCTTGCACTTCCACTGATCACATTACTTGCAGGACAAACTATTTTGATGTTCTTATTTACTTATTTTGTAATATTTAATATCATGGGAAGAGACTATGATGCCGCTGTATTATCTTCTGGCGTATGTGGTTTCGGAATGGGTGCCACGCCAAACGCATGGCGAATATGCAGGCAATCTGTGAACGTTATGTCCCATCCGTCAAAGCTTACCTTCTGGTACCTTTGATCGGTAGTTTATTTGCAGACTTCTTAAATAGTCTGGTAATCACGTTCTTTATCAATTTTCTATAATCTAAAGGGAGACGATGAAAAAATGTTTGGAAAAAGAAAAAAAAAGACGCGAAGCAATCCGAAATAAGCTCCGTGAGAAATCAGAATATAAAATGAAAAGCGAAAATGTTGCAATACCCGAAATCCATACAAAAGATTTTGATGAGATTGAGGAACTTATTGATGAAATAGAACAGGAAAAAGAAGAAAAACATTCTATTCTCTATGATAATGTAGCAATTCCTGAGGTTCATATTCATAAAAAGAAAAAATAGAATTCTGATATGCAGGATTTCAACAAAAAATGGCAGTACATTCTTCCAGTTCTGGTTAATGTACTGCCTGTTTGTTATTATGCTTCTGCTCTCATTTTTGCATATAATTGTTTTCTCACAAAGTAATAACAGATCACCTGTAATACGATTGTTATGATCCAGGATGCTGGATATGATATAAATAAAATATCCAAAGATCTATGATTCGGGAAGATCCAGAAAATCCATACGATTCTTGTTCCTACTGTCCCAATGAATCGAAGGATCATTGGCACACCAGAACGCCCCATTCCACGAAGTGCTCCAGGAAACAGATCCATAAATCCACAGAGGAAATACGTAACCGTTGTATATAACAAGATTTCCATTCCACATTGAATTACTTTTGAATTACTTGTATAGATCGTCAAGAGTTTAGGACCAAAGAAATAAGCGCTGTTTCCCAAGATCATCATTGCGACAAATGATAAGATCAGACAGTCGATCAAGACACGATCCATTCGTTTCCATTTTCCAACACCATAGTTCTGACTGGTAAAACTCATGCAAGCCTGTGTCACTGCATTCACTGTAACATACAAAAATCCAAAAATATTATTTGCTGCCGTATATCCTGCCATTGCGATCGATCCAAAAGAATTCACTGATGACTGCAATAATACATTAGAAAAATTAATAACAGTGCTTTGAATTCCTGCTGGAATTCCCACCTGAAAAATCTGTTTTAAATATTCCTTTTGAATCTTTAATTTTAAAAAACGCAGTTGGTAACTTGTTTCTGATTGATACAGACATCGAAGCACAAGTATACTTGAAATCAGCTGTGAAATTACCGTTCCGATCGCAACTCCTGCAACGCCAAGATGAAAAATGATAACCAGACACATGTTAAGACCTGCATTTGCAATTCCAGCAACGATCAAATAAAACAGCGGACGTTTTGTATCTCCGACCGCTCTTAAAATGGATGCTCCATAATTATAAAGCATAAAAAACGGCATCCCCATAAAATAAATTCTCATGTAAAGATGGAAAGATTGATCACATCATCTGGTGTATCCATTAATTCTAATACTGGTTTTGCAAAGATCAATCCTACAAAGACCATAATAATTCCGCTGATCAGCGCCAGTGTGATTGCCGTATGAACGGTTTCAGACATTTCTTTATCTTTGCCCGCCGCATAAATCTTGCGGATAAAACATTCGCTCCAAGGGATATTCCAATAAATAAATTGGTAAACATATTGATCAGGGCAGTGGTTGATCCAACCGCTGCAAGCGACTGGCTCCCACTAAATCTTCCAATAACTATAATATCCACTGCATTAAACATCAGCTGCAAAATTCCGGATAACATCAATGGTAACGAAAATGAGATCAGTTTGTCCATGATCGTTCCATTGCACATATCAATTTCATATTTATTACGTTTTATTGTTGAACTCATTGCCTTACTCAAATACCTTTTTTATACTGTCATAGTGCAGGAAAATCCCTTCCTGTGCAAATGCTTTGATCTCATCTATTGAAGCAAACATATAGCCGTCAATCTCTGCTTCCTGAAAGTTTACATCACTGTCATCGATATCTAATGTAAAACGATAAACATCTACAAAATAGTTATCTCCTTCTCCTGGATTCTCTCTCTTGTATGTAAACATATACCGCCTTCAGCATCTTTAACATCCAGTCCTGTTTCTTCTTTCACTTCACGAAGAACTGCATCATAAGATGCTTCCCCTGCCTGTGCAGCACCACCAGATACTTCCCACCATCCTGGTGCCCATGCCTTTGTCATAACTCTCTTTGTGATCAAAATTTGCCATCTGATCTTCTAATGACTCCAAGAACTGTCAGATGATATTCATCATCTTTTAATGTCCAGTCATTTCTCTTCATTGTACGGCCTGTCAGTTGTTTATTCTTATCGTAAATGTCCCATCTTTCTTCCATTTTTGCATTTCTCCTTGGGTGTGTTTCTTTATTAATCTTAACATTTTACGAAATTTATTGCAAATTGTGATTTGTAGTATGAAGACGGAAATTATTGGTGGAATATTATAAAAAGAGATCATGTGTCTGCAACCCACTCGCGTTCGGACTCCCACGTAGCTGTACTAATCTGAATGTCTAACGACCATCCACTCGCTAAGTGCAGACGTGTCCGTACGGTTGCCGACACATGATCTCTTTTTTATAATATTCAAATAATTTACGTGATTCAAACCACTATACAGTGTGTATGTTAAACGGTATTGACTGATAAGTTTTGGATTCGTTGACAGAAGATGAAAGAGCTTAAACAGCACCGATTTGTTGGGATGTTTATGAAGCATAATAACATTACTTTCTGTCTGAAAGTTCCCTCTTTTACAACCAATGCTGTCCTCCATACACACCCACTTAAATTTTTCAATCTTGTAATTGTCCACACTTTAGACTTTAGGTATATGATAAAAAATCTACAGTTGGCCAACTTACAAAATTAAAATTTTTCTTGTGCATAAATAGATATATTCCCATTCACCCCATAAGCAATCACACAGACAATAACAAACAGCACCATATCAGCTCCTCCAAACACTTCTAATCCAATCATGATCGGTGCGATCAGTGTATTTGTTGCGCTTCCAAAGACTGCTGCATATCCTAGTGCTGCACATAACATTGGTGGTAATCCAAGTAGACCTCCAAGGATCACTCCAAGAGATGTTCCAATCGAAAACAGTGGTGTAACTTCTCCACCCTGAAATCCGATTGCCAGTGTAAAAATCGTAAATAATAACTTTAGGAGCCAATCATAACTATAGATTGTCTGTCCTGCGAATCCTGCTGAGATTATATTTGTTCCAAGTCCACTATATCTTGATCCGTGAATAATAAACAATAATGCTGCTAATGGAATTGCCATAACTCCGATTCTTAAATACTGATTCATGATCGTTTCTCCCATGAATACTTTTAACTTACTTAATGAAAAGAAAACAATCTTCCAGTCAGTCCAAATAAAATTCCAAGTATGATTACTGATATGATCGTTTTCGTACCAGTTAAATTTATGGTATTTTTAATTGCAACTGAAAATTTTTCTAACCCCAGGCTATGAGATGTAAATGCTGCTATATATGCAGACGCCAATGCTGGCAGTAGTGCTTCATAATCCATTTTCCCGATTACGAATTACCTCGATTGCAAAGAATGTTGCACTTAATGGTGTCTGAAATAACCTCCAAATCCTGCTGCCATACCGATCACTAACATTAATCTTCCATTCTCTGGGAATTTGAATTTTCTTCCGATTGCATGAGATAATGTCGCTCCAATCTGGACAGCAACCCCTTCTCTTCCTGCACTTCCTCCGAATAAATGCGTCAACCATGTCCCGATCATTACCAATGGAATTAATAATAATGGGATAGCATCTGTTTTTTGCTGTCCAGCTTCAAAGACAAGTTTCATTCCTTTTAAGCTTGCTTTACTGAATGCATAATACATTGCCGTAATCACTAATCCGGCAATTGGCAGGAATGGAAGTAAGTATTGATAATGTATGGTTCTAAAATCAGAGATTGCGATCAGTACTCTTCCAAACAGGGCATCAATTGCTCCTACGATGATCCCCACGATCACTGCCATAATAAAATATTTCAACAACTGCAAAATATAGCTTTTCTTGTCCATTTTTTATAAATTCCTTTCTTCTATAGAGTAAAATAAAAAGCTGATACCCCCTGTGTCCATTACACAGATGTCATCAGCTTATTTTGTTAAGATATCATATCTTTTTGATCGTGTCAATTTTCACCAGCCACTGCATTTGTAAGTGTACAACGCAGTGCCATTCTGTTTTGGCCACCATAGGTACAGGTAAATAGTGTCATATCCCATTTGCCTTTTTCCATTTGTTTTACATTGGTTCCTTTAATGATCTCTATATCAGAAACTTTGTATTCAAATCGATTCCCTTCTACATCAATAAACCAGATCTTGCTTCCGATGTCCAACGTCTTTAATCGACTGAAATGACTTCGGTAATTATGACCTGCAATGATGATATTTCTTTTGTATCTTCCTGGTGCAATTTTTAATCCGGCCAGGCTCCAGTGTGACATTACTGGAGCTGCAGTGATAATTCCGGTACTTCCAAAACTCCAATATACTTGATTCCATCGATCGTCTTTTGTCTGCATTTTCCTTTGCCTGATAATCTTCATAATAATTATGTATTGTTAATTCAAATGCTCCAAAAAGCAATATGATTCCTACGATGATCCAAATCTTACTCTTTCTCATCATTTTCTCTCTTTTGTTTTATCATGCCAATCCCAATGCATAAAAGTCCTCCCGCTGCCAGAAATGGTAATGTCCACCATAATTGTCCTGTTTGCGGAAGTTTCTCTTGTGCCTCCGTGATCGTCTTTTTAGTAAATTGTTTTTTAGACTTTTTCTCCGTTGTTGTAGTTTTTTTCGCAGTTGTTTCCTCATAAAAATCATCACCCCAGTAAATATTTTTAATAACTACAGATGAATCCTGTTTTGAAACTGACACAATATAACCTTTTGTTTTCTTTTTCTCAATGGCTTCCCATTGATATTTTGAGCTTAAATCCTTCCATGTGTACTGCCAGTTATTATCCTCACTTAACTGTACTTCCTGATAAATTTCACCATTCTCACATACTGGATTCTTTTTTACCTAAGATAGAATTTTCCTCACCAGCATCAATCCAATTGATCTTTTCTGGATTCTCTGATGCATAAACATATTTCCCTTCTTTATCTTTTGCAAATAATATAACAGGGATATTTCCATATTTATATAAATAATTTAGTAACTCTTCTTTGGAGTACACTTTTTCAGAATCTCTCAATTTTCCTCCTTTGGCTCCCCAAATATAAAGCACCCCCGCTTGCTTTCTTTGTAAAAACGTTAACACAGGCTGTGTTACCTATATGTGATTTTTTTGTTATTTTATGCCAAGATTGATAAATTTTTTATTCTTTGTACTAATTGTAGTACACCCCCCCCCGGATTTTCAACCCTTTAGTTTAGTTTATTCATTTTATTTATTCATTTATTTACAATACAAACAAAAAAGAAGAAAACCTTCAAAATCACTGATTGATGGTTTCCTTCTTTTTTCGTTAAATATTATACAATATTATTTTTATATTTTTGTAAATTAGATCGTTTTAATAACTTCGATCACTTCTGCTGCTGTTGTACAAGCAAGTAACTGGTCTCTGAAACTCTGTTTGATCAGGTTTCTTGATAATGTTGCTAATGCCTGTAAATGCAGGTTGTTGTCACCGTCTGTTGCTGCGATCATGAAGATTAAGTGTGCTTTCGTTCCGTCTTCTGCCTGAAAATCGAAGCCTTTTTTTGATATTCCAAATCCAACTCTGGCTGTCTTTACAGCAGCTGTTTTTGCATGTGGAATTGCCATATCAAATCCTAATCCTGTTGTTGACTGCTCTTCTCTTGCATAAATGGCTTTTTTGTATTCTTCTTTGTCATTTAAAACATTTCCGCTGTCTAAAAGTTCAACCATTTCATCGATGATCTCATCTTTTGTTGTTCCATTCAGCTCTAATTTTATTGTTGCTTCATCAAATAATTCTGCGATTTCCATATTGTCACCTTCTTATTCTTCTACATCTTTTGCTGTTAACACATATAAAATAGCTCCTACTACGGATCCTGCTAAGATACATAATACCCATGTGATTGCTGGATGAACCAGAGGAAGAATTAAGAATCCTCCATGAGGTGCTGGTACCTGTACCTTCATGATATATGTTGCGATTGCTGAAATTGAAGATCCTACCATTAAGATTGGTAATACTCTAACTGGATCTTTTGCTGCAAAAGGAATAGCTCCTTCTGTAATATGTGTGCATCCTAAAATATAGTTTACATATGCAGCTGCTCTGTCTGCTTTAGAGAATTTCTTCTTAGAAATTGTTGCTGCGATTGCGATAATTAATGGTGGTGTGATACATGCTGCTGATACACCTGCCATGAAATAATAGTTTCCACTTGCTAATAATGTTGTTCCTGTTACATATGCTGCTTTGTTTACTGGACCACCCATGTCAAATGCGGACATACATCCAACGGCTAATCCAAGAATTACTGGGTTTGAGTTCTGTAATCCTGCTAAGAAGTTCATCATTCCATTATTGATCGCTGCTACTGGTCCTGCTGTTACCTGCATAACGATACCAACGATTGCAACTGTGATAATTGGAATAAAGAAAATTGATTTTAAACCTTCAAACTGTCTTGGAAGTCCTTTTAAGGCTCCTACAACGAATTTACATAAATATCCTGCGAAGAAACCAGCGATAATTCCACCGATAAATCCAGATCCTGTTGTACTTGCAATTGTTCCACCTACAAAACCTGCGATCATTCCTGGTCTGTCACCAATTGACTGTGCAATAAATGCTGCAAAGATTGGTACCATTAATCCCATAGATGTTCCACCTACAGTTTTGATTGTTGCTGCAATTACGTTATACTGATCTGATGTTGGATCGAATGAATAAATTCCCCATAAGAATGAGATTGCTGTTAATACACCACCTGCTACTACGAATGGAAGCATATGTGATACACCATTCATCAGATGTTTGTAAATCTGATGTGCTACAGAAGTATTTCCTGTTTCTACTGTTTCTTCTTTTACTTCTGCTTTTGCTTCTGATCCACCGTAAACAGGTGCTTTTCCGTCTAACATTGCCTGTACTAATTCTTCTGCTTTGTTAATTCCTTCTGATACAGAAACTTCGATTACTTTCTTTCCGTTGAAACGTTTCATATCAACATTTTTATCACATGCAACGATGATTCCGTCACATTCTGCGATATCTTCTGCTGTTAATGCATTTTCAACACCTACAGCACCATTTGTTTCAACTTTCATTTCTGCGCCAAGTTTTTTTAGCGCTTCTTTTAATGCTTCTTCTGCCATATAAGTATGAGCAATACCTGTAGGGCAGCCAGTTACACCTAATAATTTCTTCATAGTTTATTCCTCCACCTTTCTTACCTCTATATTTTTTTCATATTCTTCAACTTTGGCAAAATCTCCAAGTGCATTACTTTCTGCAACATTTGCACCGGTTGCTGCAGATCGTTTTAATGCCTGCTCTATGTTTTCCTGATCTTTGTACCAAAGGCTTAAGAAGCTTCCTAATGCAGCATCTCCTGCACATGCTGAACTCAGCAGTTTGACAGGCTGTGCTGTTGAGTTGTAAATATCTTTTCCGTTGTAGAAGTAGGCTCCTTTTGCCCCTAACGTTAAAAGAATATTTTTCGCTCCAAGTTCATGTAAATATTTCAAGACGTGTATGATATCCTGTTCATCTTTCATCTTGATTCCGAAGATTTCTTCAATCTCTTCATCATTTGGCTTGATCAATAATGGCTCATATTTTAATAAGTCTTTTAATTTTGAAGAACTTATGTCTAATACGACATCAATTCCTCTTTTCTTACATAAACTTAGTATGCTCTCATAATATGTTGTTTGAATTCCAGGTGGTAAACTTCCGCTGATCGCAATGCATTCACAATCATCTGCTTTTTCAAACATCTGAATCATTTCGTATTGCTGATCTTCATTCACTGTTGCACCACTATTCACGAATTTAAATTCACCATCGCCATCATTTAGAAAAATATTGATTCGAGTTGTATCTTCCACCCATATTGGCTGAACTTTCACTCCTCGATTTTCTAATTCTGTTACGACATAGTTTCCAGAGAAACCTCCAAAGAATCCTGTTACTACTGATTCTTCTCCGAAATGTTTGAGCGTTAACGTTACATTTACGCCTTTTCCATTCGGTGTATACACAGTGTCAAAGGTTCTGTTTACAAGTCCTCTCTTTAAACCTTTTGTTGTAATGTTCATGTCAATGGCTGGATTCATTGTTAATGTGTAGATCACTTATCTTTCCTCCGTCATTTGATGATGTCATTATACAAAAGAGTTTTGTGAAAATCTTTTCAATTCATGAAAATGGTACTGGGCCTTATTCCAGTTCTTCTATATTAAGTTGTTTTTCATTTTCCGCTAAAAAATCCTCATTTTCTGCTAAAAAGTCTTCATTTTTCGTTTCTACTAAGAAATCTATAAGGATTCTGCACATAATATATAACGGCAGTCTTGATGTAACCTCAAAGTTTCGGATTGCTATATGGGAATGTTTATATCCGATCATTACATATTTGGAATATTGAATTAATTCGCTTGAACCGGAACAGCAAAGTGTAATGACAGTTGCTCCTCTGGCCTGTGCATATCTTGCGGATTCAACCAGTTCTTTTGTTTCTCCATTTAATGAAAGAATTATAACCACTTCTCCTTTTTTGATATTCTTTGACATGACTCTCATGATCTGTGGATCTCCATTTGTCACTGCGAAATAATCCAGAACCTGCAATTTCATGCAGAATTCCTGTGCAACTAATTCTGATAGTCCTCTTGCAAATATCAGGATTCGTTCATTCTTTCTTTTTGCATCACGCATCGTATGTAAAATATTCAATAGATTGGTCAGTGACATATGCTCGATCACTGATGTCGCCTCGATCAGAGATTTATTCATGATCTCATTCAGGTCATGGATCTCTTTGTTTTCGACTTTCTGCGTTAATTTATAGCGCAGTTCATTGAATCCATTGATTCCACATTTTCGGATGGCTCTTGATACTGTGGATGGTGATGAATAAGTTTCAAATGCAATGTCTACAATTGATAATTCTGATAACCGCTCTTCATTATCATTGATAAAATTAACGATTTCCAATTCTGTTTTTGATAGATTCTCCAGTATGTTTGGACTTAATTCTATGATCATTATTTTCCCCCATTTTTAATCACTCTTAACCATTATTACACTAGCAGATTTAGATTAACATACCGTATAAACTCGTGTAAAGAATATATTATACAAGTTTATATGGTATGTTTTTAAATCGGCTCTGTTTTTCATTTTCATAAGATGAAAGATTTTCAAAAAGCTATCTTCTATAATGGCTCATACGAAATATTTTAATCACATTTAGGAGGATTATTATGCCATTAGTTACAACAAAACAAATGTTATTAGATGCTCAGAAAGGTAATTATGCTGTTGGAGCATTTAATGTGGAAAATATGGAAATGGTTATGGCTGTTATGGAAGCTGCGGAAGAGTTAAAATCTCCTGTTATTATGCAGACAACTCCATCTACCGTAAAATATGCTGGTTTAGATTTCTTTCTTGCCAATGTAAAGGCTGCTGCTGAACGTGCAAGTGTACCTGTTGCAATGCATTTAGATCATGGAAGCAGTTTTGAACTTGCTATGCAGGCATACAGAACTGGTTATACATCTATTATGATCGATGGTTCTCATGGATCTTTTGAAGAAAATATCGCTGTATCTAAAGCTGTTGCAGATGCTTGTACTCCTTCTGGAATTCCAGTTGAAGCTGAGCTTGGTAAAGTTGGCGGTAAAGAAGATGATCTTGATGGTGGTGATGACAATCCATACACTGATCCAGATCAGGCTGTAGAATTCGTAAAACACACAGGTATCACATCTCTTGCTGTTGCAATCGGTACTGCTCATGGTGTATACAAAGGAGAACCTAAACTTGATTTAGACCGTCTGTCTGAAATCCGTGAAGTTGTTGATATTCCTTTAGTTTTACACGGAACAAGCGGTGTGCCTGATGAAACAGTTACTGAATGTGTAAACCGTGGAATCTGTAAGGTAAATTATGCAACTGATTTAAGAATCGCATTTACAAAGGGTGTATCTGAAGTATTTAGTGAAAATCCTGATGTAATCGATCCTAAGAAATACAATGCCTGTGGAAAAGAACGTGTAAAAGAATATGTTATGTCCAAGATGAAGGTATGTAAGAGCGTTGGGAAAGCTTAAATTGAATGATCCAATTTGGTTTTTGGCCATAAATAAATCCATATAAATTATCTTAACTTAATATTATTAGAACGGTAAAGAACGGGCAGGGTAGATTGATGATTTGTTCAACCTTCGCCTTTATAGTTGGTTATTCACATGGACAAACGTGATTCCAAGACAAAAAAATAGCCGCCACGATCCTGAAACGATAAAGTGAGCGACTATTGCTAAAAATATCAGGCTATCCGTCTATCGGTAGCATCTTTTCTATATTATAGAATATCATTCTATCTTTTATTTGTCAATGTGATATTATATTATTAAATATAATTTAACACCACAAATTCATTTTATACATCTCATCCTTTCTGCTTCATCCTCTTAATAACCTTAAGCCTCGTAAATTCCTCTCTCTCCTTCTCTTCCAACTCATTTGAAATCTTATAAACCAGTCCCGTATAAGTCGGAATCGTAATATTTTTCAATGCATTCGCTCTCTTCTGTGTCTTCTTAATACTCGTCGCCAGCCGATAAGCTGCATTTTCGACCATCGACAACTTAATCGTCAGATCTTTCACCTGCCGGAACGCTTCTCTCGCAACATCAATCGACTCAAACGTCCCATCCATCGCATAAGTCAGCTGGTTTTCATGTGCATCATATTTCACATGCGGAATCTCCGTTCCCATGATGCTTCTGGTCTGAATCTGAATCGAATCCTCGATTGGAACCGTATAGGCGAGTTCTTCGACCTTACTGATCCCATGCTGGATATTCGCTCTCTGAAGACATGCATACGCTCTTGTAAATGTCGTATCGATCTCTTCCTGAATATCTTTCGCCTCATCGATCAAATCCATCAGCTCACGAATCAGGATATTTCTTTTTTTATCCATCAGATCGTAACCCTGTTTTGCCAATGTAAGAGAGTTCTTGGCTGCGATCAGATTTCCTTTGGTCGGGAATTCTCGTGGGTCCATAATCTCACCACCTTTAGCTTTCCTGCTCTTTTGGCAGGTATTTATCGATGATCTTCGTGTCGATTCGATCCAATTCTTCTCTTGGCAGGATCTTTAATAATTCCCATCCAAGATCTAATGTTTCGATCATGGAACGGTTTTCTTCCGGCCCCTGACCGATATATCGTTCCTCAAATGCCTTTCCAAATTCCAGATATTTTTTATCAATTGGGGATAACTCATCTTCTCCGATAACAGATGCTAAGTTTCTTGATTCTCCCACTTTCGCATAAGCGGAAAATAACTGGTTTGCAAGATCCTGATGATCTTCTCTTGTGTATCCTTCTCCGATTCCATCTTTCATCAGACGAGAAAGCGATGGCAAAACACTGATCGGTGGATAAATGGACTGTCCATTTAAATTACGATCCAGTACGATCTGCCCTTCTGTAATATAACCGGTTAAGTCAGGAATTGGATGAGTGATATCATCATTTGGCATAGTTAAGATTGGTAACTGTGTGACCGAACCTTCTGCTCCTTCGATGATTCCTGCACGTTCGTATAATGTTGCAAGTTCACTGTACAAATATCCTGGATATCCTTTCTGGATGGAATTTCTCCTTTCGATGAAGATACCTCACGCATCGCTTCCGCAAACGATGTCATATCTGTCAGGATAACTAAGATATGCATATTACAGTCAAATGCAAGATATTCTGCTGCAGTTAAGGCTACTTTTGGTGTGATCAATCGTTCTACAACTGGGTCATTTGCAAGATTTAAGAACATACATACATGATCTGCAACACCACTTTCCTCAAATGTCTTCTGAAAGAAATCCGCAACATCATGTTTGACACCCATTGCTCCAAAGACTACCGCAAATGGCTCATCTGAACCATCACCAAGAGATGCCTGTTTTACGATCTGGGCTGCCAGCTGATCGTGTGGAAGTCCGTTTCCTGAGAAGATGGGAAGTTTCTGTCCACGGATCAGTGTTGTTAATCCGTCAATTGCTGAAATACCTGTACGGATATAGTTTCTTGGATATTTTCTGCGGACCGGATTTAATGGAAGGCCGTTGACATCTCGTTTGACATCGGTGATCAGTGGTCCTAATCCATCGATTGGTTTTCCGATTCCGTTAAATGTTCTCCCTAGCATATCTGGTGCAAGAGAGACTTCCATCGGATGTCCAGTTAATTTTGTTCTTGTATTATCAAGAGACATATTTTCCGTTCCCTCAAATACCTGAATCACTGCTTTATCTTCGTATAATTCAATGATCCTTCCGATTTTTTTCGTTTTTCCATCAACCGTAAATTCGACGATCTCATCAAAAATGCGTCCCGTACTCCTTCCAGAATGACAAGCGGACCATTGATGCTGCTTAGTCCTAAATATTCAATTCCCATAAAATGACCGCCTCCTTATGCATTCTTTTCCAGTACTGCGTCATAGAAATCATCAATCTGTTTACGATAGAGATCCAGTAATTGCAGATTGTCATTCGGAACATCATATTTGATCGCAATGACTTTCTCAAAGATTCCTTCTGCTTTTAGCACGCTCATTGGCATTCCTCTCGCTACAAGTTCCCTGCTCTTTTGATACAGATATAAAATAACTTCCATCATTTTAAATTGCTTCTCCATGGACACGCAAGTGTCATCTTTATGGAAAGCATTTTGCTGCAGAAATCCTAATCGGATCACCCTTGCGATCTCTAACGTTAATTTCTGATCATCTGGAAGAACATCCCCACCGATCAGTTTTACGATCTCCATCAAACTACTTTCCTGATTTAAGATCGCTATCAGACGATTTCGATAGTCCACAAAATTTGGGGATACATGATCTCTGTACCAGCCGCCGAGATCTGTCAGATATTCACTATAACTCGTTAACCAGTGAATCGCTGGAAAATGTCTTGCGTAAGCCAAGGATTTATCAAGTCCCCAGAAGCAACGGACAAATCGTTTGGTATTCTGTGTAACTGGCTCTGAGAAATCTCCTCCCTGCGGAGATACTGCACCGATGATCGTTACAGAACCGTCCGTTCCATTTAAGTTGTGCATCATTCCAGCTCTCTCATAAAAAGCTGATAATCTGGAAGCTAAATATGCCGGAAATCCTTCTTCTGCTGGCATCTCTTCCAGACGACCGGACAATTCTCTTAACGCTTCTGCCCATCTTGAAGTAGAATCCGCCATGATCGCGACATCATATCCCATATCACGGTAATATTCTGCCAACGTAAGTCCTGTATAAATAGATGCTTCACGTGCTGCTACCGGCATATTGGATGTGTTGGCGATCAGTGTTGTTCGGTCCATCAATGGATTACCACTCTTTGGATCAACTAATTCTGAAAATTCTTCCAATACCTGTGTCATCTCATTTCCACGTTCCCCGCATCCGATATAAATGATAATATCCGCATCGGACCATTTCGCAATCTGATGCTGTGTCATTGTCTTTCCAGTACCAAAACCACCTGGAATTGCCGCAGTTCCACCTTTAGCAATCGGAAACATTGTATCCAGTATTCTCTGGCCTGTTACCAGTGGCACACATGCCGGAATCCTGTCGTGAACAGGTCTTGGAACCCTGATTGGCCATCTCTGGATCATTGTTAACTGTTTTTCCGTTCCATCGTCCAATCTTAACGTGATCATATGATCCTTGATCGCATGTTCTCCATCAGATGCCACAAAGGTAACCGTTCCTGTAAGATCTGGCGGCACCATGCATTTGTGTACGATGGCTCTTGTTTCCTGCACTTGGGCATAGATATCACCGCCATGAAGAACATCTCCTTCATTGACAACTAATTTTGTGTCCCACAATTTCTCCATATCAAGTGAATCTACGCTGATACCTCTTGTGATAAATACACCTGCATTTTCTGCGATTCTCTCTAAAGGACGTTCAATTCCATCAAAAATGTTATCAAGGATTCCGGGCGCTAATGTGACGGATACTGCCTCCCCGCTTGCTTCCACGATCTCGCCCGGTTTTAATCCTGATGTTTCTTCATATACCTGAATCGTCGTACGGTCTTTATCCAGAGAAATGACTTCTCCAACTAATTTTTCTTTGCCGACATAAACCATTTCTGACATCTTAAATCCAGTATTTCCAGCCAGATAAATGACAGGTCCGTTAATTCCATAAATTGTTCCAGTCTTACTCACCTGTCACACCCCCTTTAAAGGTAAATTCTTCGTATTCTTTCTCCAAAGCACCTGAAAATGAATGATCGATCAAGATATTTCTTCCCGGAATAATCGAACGGATTCCTCCAAGAAAATCTTCTTCGCTGACTGTTACTGTCATTCCCGTTCGTTTTTCGAGGAATTCTTTTTTGTCCTCATCCGAACTGTTAATATAGATTGTCAATGGATTCCCATCTGCGAATCTCGCCGCTTTTGCAATATAGGATACAAGTAATTCTTTATACGCTTCGGTTTTCATATATTCTTCTGCCATTTCCCGGACTTCCTCAAACAATTTATTTTTTAATTCATTCTGCACTCGGCTTAATTGTCTTCGAAGTTTTAGCTGCCCTTTGGATGTTACTGTATTTAACTGCTGCCTTGCCGATGCTGTTTCGGTCTTAATCCTCGTATCTGCCTGCATCACAGCTTCTTGTTTATGTGTTTTGAACACACCTTCCAATGCCTTCTGATGCTGATCTATGATTTCATTTCCTCTGGCTCTTGCTTCTTCCATAGCAGCTTCTCTGATATGTGAAATCTTTTCTTCTACTGTCAATGTTGTCACCTTCCTTCTACAGCCGGCTTACAATTTCAATCCAATCGCCTCATTGACATAAGACGTGATAAAATCTTTCTTCCGTCCAGTTCCGTGCCTGTCAGGAATCTCGATCAGAAGCGGCATTTTCCGCTCCAGCTTGATCTCGTTGATCAATTCTGGAAATTCTCTTCCAAATTTCTCTGTCAAAAGCACGATCCCAATCTCTGGATCACTCATAGCTTTCTCGATCGTTTCTTTTAATTCATCCCTTTCATGAACTACGATCCCATCAACCCCGGCTAACCGCATTCCTGTCAATGTATCTAAGTTATCGCTGATCAAATACATCTTCATAACTATCACTTCCTGATCTATCCAAGTTTACCAATGATCATAAATGAAATGATCAATCCATACAGACATACACCTTCTGCCAGACCTACGAAGATCAGTGATTTACCTAAGGCACTTGGATCTTCACTGATCGCTCCTAAAGCTGCACTTGCGGCACTCGCTACGGCGATACCACCACCAACACAAGAAAGTCCTGTTGATAATGCTGCTGCCAGATATCCAAGTCCTGTAGCCATTCCTGCATCAGAACCTGCTGGTGCTGCCTGTACCGGATCTGTGACAAACATCATCACTCCGGCGATCACAATGATCCCAAAGAAGAAAAAAGCGTTAAATGCAATACTTCGTTTATAACGTTTCTTTGTTCTCTCTCCATGAAGAAAATAACCAAATGGAATAAATATACTTAAGATTAATGCTGCGATGATCGCTAATTTGATTGCTAATGTCATAACCGATACCTCCTAATTTTCCTTGCCTGCATGATTGTCATACGGATGGAATTCTCTTCCTGATCCCGTATAGAAACGACTGAACATTTCATAATATTCCAGACGCAATACCTGAATTCCGACAACCAGACCTTCTAGTCCACACACGATAATATTTCCAAGAACAATGATGATCCAGTTTGGATTCCTGCTCCATCTGTGATCCCTCCGAGCATCAGAACAACTTCCATCATAGCCGCATGGCTCACTGCAAATGCCCCGATACGCACAAATGAGATCGTGTTAGAGAAGAAACTTAACATCGTCTCGAACAGTTCAAAAAATCCCTGCACCAGAAACATTCCAACGCCGCCTTCTGCTTTTGGTTTCTTTCCTTCCACGAGCTGTCCTAATGGTTCTTTTAATAAGAACATGATCACTGGAATTCCAAGGAAAATGATCATCATGATATTTCCTGGTGTTTTATGACCTGTCATATAAAGCACGATCGTTAAGACAAGGAATCCATAAAATACAAGTCCTGCAACTCCATTTGGGCTGAAGAATAAATTTTCTTTATCCCCACGTTTCTTTGCATTGATGATCTGAAACACCATCGCAAGCAGGATCAGTGCCATACCAAATGCAACTGCCACGATAAATACAGTATTTAACTGCCCAACAAACGGTAATTTCATCATCGCATGCATTGGCGATAACCACATTGGTTTAATGATCGTTCCTTCAAATCCAAAGAAGCTTCCAAACATAAAGCCAAAGAATGTAGAAAAAATTCCGGCAACCAGAAATGATTCCTGCTAGATTCCATTTCTTGATCTTATATAGTAATCCCCGCCGATAAACAAACACAATCCCTGACCAACATCCCCAAACATCGCTCCAAAGATAAAGGTATAAGTCAGTGCCACGAAAATGGTTGGATCCATCTCATCATGGGATGGCAGTCCATACATTCTGATAAACATTTCAAATGGTTTGAAGAATTTGGGATTCTGTAATTTCGTTGGTGGATCACCGAAGAATTTTTCTCTTCCTTCTTCAACAATGATCGTGATCCTATCATCATCTTTTGTCTCCTCAATAAATGCCTGTGTATCTTTTTCACTCATCCATCCACAGAGAATGTAGTAATCTTCCTGTTCTTCATTTTCCATACAGGCTGCCATTTTACGCACATCGAAGTTATTGGATAATTTCTTCTAACTTATTATCTCGCTCCTCGAATCTTCTTTGCCTTGACTGATAAGAAATCTTTCATTCTGTTTCTGGACATTTTCGATTTCTTTTTCAATCTCATCGATCTGATTTCTTAAACTCCTGCAGATTTCTGCCGGCATTCCTTCGTAATCGTCTGGAAGTGCGATATTTTCAAAATGCAAAGATTTAAAAGTAGAATCAATCTTTCCCATCTCCTTATGTGCCGCAAAATAACATCCATACACATAATTTTCATTTCGGATTCCTTCTAAAAAAATTGCATTGAGATCATCGAATAAATATTTTTCAAGTTTCTGATAATACTCTACGTTTACTCGTCCGAATCTGACTTTCATATATTGATAGCCATAAACTTCTTTTAAATTTAACTCTAAAGGCTGAAACGGTTCAAGTTCATGAAGTTTTTCTAATAATTCTTCTTTCTGCTTCTTTAACCGGTCTTCCCTTGCCTTAAGGTCCAGATAATCATGATTGAGATCCCTGATCATTGTCAGGATCTCATCTGCCGTAAGAGATGTATCCATCTCTCCTTTTGGCTGTGCAAGCATCAATACATACTGTTCCGCTTTAGAAAGCGGTTCTTTGTAAGGATTCACATCCATAAACGGCATGAGGTTATCTGTCGTTTTCAATTCTGTGATCGCATTTTCCAGCTGCATTTCGTATTTGGAAAGGTAAGATGCACTTACCCTGTCAATATCAGTTCTCGGTCCGGAAATGCTTAAGAATTTCATCTTTACGATCATGATGCATTACCTCCTTGACGTCGTTGCTTTTGCACCAGATACTGTAATGTCTCCCGTTGTGATAATCCATAGCGAATACATTCTAGTGCCGTGGTGATCTTATAAATCTCTTCCTCCTTTAAAAATAAATATTGTTGTATACTTGCCAGAGAATACGGATGGTTTCTGTAAGCGATCGTTAAGATATGTTCCACACATTCATTCACAATACTCTCAATCTGCACCTGTCTCCGAACTCATATTTTTTTCCGTAATAAGTTTCATTTAATCTTCTTCTGAATTCTTCCACTGATGGCGCTTCGACCAGATCTTTAAATTCCTGATTCGAAAGTTTATGTTGAATCGGAATTAACAATGTGTAAATATCTGGTGCAAGCATATGGTAATATTTCTTTGCTCGGTAAATCCATTGAAGATTTAATAGATCGATCTTTGCTCCTAATTCTTTAGTCAGCATTTCCTTATCTTTTTTATCCCAATTTCCCTTGCGTTCTTTCCACATCATAGAAAAATAATATAAATCCAATGCCAGTTCATAATCCGCTAATGTCGATGCCCCTGACTGTCGGATTCTTGACAGTGGTGCGTAATATTCTGTATTCTTCAGGTAATCTACCAGATGATCAATATTCTTTGCCGTCACTAGCTGATCAATCCGTATCTTTGAATATTTATCAAAAATGGCTTTTTGTAATTCAGATCAAATGGTACATTACTGTGATTAAATACAATTCTTAAGCAATATCGAACCAAATCTACTTCATACCGCTTCATAAAGATCTTTAAAAAATCTTTTTGCTGCATATCTGCGAAACGATAAAGTCTTGTGTAATCATCATATAATGACTGGATCAGGACTTTTTCGATATTACCTCTGTGATTACAGTTGATTCATCCATCTGTGTGATAAATTTTCCGTACGATTTTGTCTGTTTCAGATATTCAATGATATCTGTCACTGTATCCATAGAAGCCAGCTGTTCATAATCCTGTGGTTTTAAAAGCTTTGCACGCATTGCTGCGACTTTCGTCACAATTCCGCTGTAGCGCATCACATCTCTCAATGCTATCGCCTCCTATACTTTGATCACCCGCTCTAATATCTGTTTTGCATATTCGCTGTGATGTTCTTTGAAGTCTTGTTTTAAAGATTCTATTTCATTGTTATTCTGTTCTTCTTGTTTCTTTAGAAGTTTTTCCATGTTTGTTGCAAGATCCGACTGAATCTTTAATATCTTTTCGTTCGTCTCCTTTTCCATATCTGCATCAAATGCATCCCTCTTTTTCTGCATCTGCATTTCCATCTGATGCTTTTGTTCCTGTGCATTATCTACGATCGCACGCGCTGTCTTTTCGATCTCTGAAAGTTTCTCTGCTATTCTTTCCATCAGTAAAACCTCCTTTCATACCAACCATTGTAGTCCTTTCTATTTATTTTTGCTAGTTATTTTATTCTGTTTTTTTTGTCGTTGTATTTAGCATTATTCACAATTTTTTTGACAGTTTTCATGCAATGTTTTACAATCTGTTGTATTATTATTTAAAATGATCGACCTTCCCACAATAATTCGCGATCGTTTTGATCAACACCTCAGATTCCAACGGTTTCGCCAAATGCTCATTCATTCCCGCTTCCAAAACTCTCCTACGATCTTCCGTAAATGCATTCGCTGTCATCGCAATGATCGGAATATCTCTGGCATTTTCTTTATTGCTCCATCTTATATATCTCGCTGCTTCTAATCCGTCCATCACCGGCATCATCACATCCATTAAAATAATATCAATTTCTCCTAGTTTCGATTCTTTGAAAATTTCCAATGCTTCTTTTCCATTAAATGCCTTAATTACATTCGCCCCGGCACTCTCCAGAACAAATTCTGCAATTTCCATATTCAATTCATTATCTTCGGCAAGCAATACATTGACACCCTTGATCGATGCTTTTTTTATCTCTTTTGTCTTAAGTTCTTCGTGCTTTATATTATGATCGATCTGAAATGGAAGCTCAATATAAAACGTCGTTCCCACACCTTGCTCACTCTCAAATGAGATTGTTCCTCCCATTTTCTCTACAAGACTTTTTGTAATCGGCATCCCAAGTCCCGTTCCACCATAAACTGTTCGTGCCCCTGCTTTTTCCTGTGCAAATGGCTCATAGATCGTCTTTTGGAATGATTCACTCATTCCAATTCCAGTGTCTTCACATTTAAATCGAATAATAATAGTATTATAATTTTTCTGAATTTCATTAAATTCTATGCAGATCTTTCCATTATTTTTGTTATATTTGATCGCGTTTTGTTAAAATATTCATCACAACTCTTTTTACATGCACTGGACTTCCGATCAAATCTTCATGAATCACATTATATTTATGTACAACTATATTGATTCCTCTCTCTCTAGCCTGTTTTTCAATAACCGTTCGAATCTCTTGAAACAATTGAAAGAAATTAAAACTTCTTCTCTCCAGGATCACTTCTTCCGATTCCAATTTTCCCATATCCAAAACTTCATTGATCAATTCTAGTAAGAAGCCTGATGCTTCCCATATTTTTTTGCGGCATTCTGATTGTTTTTCTATATCACTTTTATAATAATCTCCAACTTCTACCATTCCCCGGATTCCATTGATCGGTGTCCGGATATCATGGCTCATTCTTTGCAGAAATTCTGTTTTGGCAATATTGGCTTTCTTTGCTTCTTTTGCTGATTTTTCTAATTCTTTTTTATACTCTTCTTCTCGTTGTTTCTGAATGCGTTCATATTGTTGATTGGATCTTGCTTTGATCATCATTAAGATTGCCACAAAAATTCCATATAAAATAACCGCTATTCCAATGTTACTCGTCAATGTTTTTACAAGATTCCTGTCTTCTGCATACACGTAAATATAATAATTTCGTCCCTTATCAAGACTTGTAAAATATTGTTTGATACCGTTTCGAATGATTGCAAACTGTCCTACTTTTACACTTTGTCGGATCTCATTAATAATAGAATCTTCCTGTACCTTTGTATCAATTAATTTTTCATCATTTGATGCTATAATATCATTTCCATTTGTGATTACGATCGTTCCATCATTTTCCCGCTTATATCCAGCAAGCACGTTTTGGATTGTAAGATTATTGTTTTTCGCATATTCGGTTTTTACATACTGATATCCTATAACCGTTCCTTTTGCATCCTTTCTTCCATACGATGCCAGATCAATATAGCCTCCATTTTTCAGCTCAATTCTTGCCATTATATTGATTTTTGTGGATAATTCTTTACTCTACAAAGTGATTTCCTTTCTTACCATGACATAACCCAAAACTTTTTTAAATCTTGGTCCAGTATTGATATTGTGCAATTTGTTTATTCTTATCATTAAT
>ENA-OQAN01000327-OQAN01000327.1-human-gut-metagenome-genome-assembly--contig:-NODE-327-length-25815-cov-2.470220_pt1 | contig 25815 bp, 32 predicted proteins | sample MGYA00242735_ERZ504527 | MGnify/ENA primary metagenome ERZ504527 (study PRJEB26092, sample SAMD00036230) | human gut metagenome | host: Homo sapiens | study: EMG produced TPA metagenomics assembly of... | reverse complement strand
CTCAACGAAACCATTCAAGCATCTGAAAGAACGCTTCAACGTCGTAGCAGTAGCTACACCGTCGCACGATAGTGGAGTGAGCATTCCGAGAAAAGGGGAATGGAAAAATACTGCTGTCAGTTCTCATTTTGATACATTCTATTCCGACCGCTACTTGACAACTCGCAGCGTAAAAGCCATGCATAACTGGCTTGCTGGCATTCCTTATGAGCATATCATTATTCTGGCCAATACTGACACTTACGGTGGAGGAGGTATCTATAATTCATACTTGCTGACTACGGCACATCACCCGATGTTTAAGCCCGTAGTAGTACATGAGTTAGGCCATAGTTTCGGAGGATTAGGTGACGAATATGCGTATGACACAGCTCCCAGTCCGCAATACCCATATAGCGTAGAACCATGGGAACCTAATATAACGACACTGGTTGATTTTGAAAGCAAATGGAAAGATATGCTTCCGGCACAAACTCCTGTCCCCACTCCAGCAGAAACAGACCCTAATACGATATATACTAAAGTAGGTGTGTACGAAGGAGGAGGATATACATTAAAAGGAATCTATCGTCCGACAACAGAATGCAGAATGAAAATAAACGAAGCACCTCGTTTCTGTCCTGTTTGCGAACGTTCACTCGAAAAAACAATTCATTTCTATACCGATTAAAATATTTAAAACCATGTTGACATTTACCAAAATCCAAACGAATCACAAACATTATGACTTTGTAGAAGAACTTTTACATCAGTCATTTCCTCTTAACGAGCGCAGAGATGATGATTGCCAACGGTTTAATACAGACAATAACCCGTTATTCCACTGTTATCTGATTACAGAAAACGTGGATGAAAAAGAAGAAAGTCTTATCGGATTGATTACAGTCTGGGAATTAAATGGTTTTCGATATGTAGAACATTTGGCTACCTCACCAGCCATACGTAATAAAGGCTATGGTAAACTTATCATGGAAGCTCTCAAAAAGAAATTCTCAGGACTTATCATCTTGGAAGTAGAAAGACCAGAAGATGAAATGAGCAAGCGCCGGATAGAATTTTATAAGCGATGTGGCTTTTCTCTTTGTGAAAAAGACTACATTCAGCCAGCCTACAGAAAGGGAGGTGAAGGAGTACCTTTATATCTGATGTATATTGGAACAGATAACATAGATCCGCAATATCCTGAAATAAGAAATGAGATCTATCAAAAAAGTATATAATGTGAATTAGAAACAGCCTCAATTACCATCGCAATTCTCATAAACACATAAATATAGCTGAAGAAATATCAATCTCTAATTGCATAAAGACAATCGTATAAGTTGACACTTGAGTATCTTTATCAAAAATAGAAAGACGCTACCAAAAGATAATGTGTTTTCTAAAAATGAGGCTGTTTCAAAATAGAACAGCGAAAGTAAAAATCTTACAGATTAAAATTGAGAAATAAAATCTCCTGCTTTAGTCTTTATTTATTATAATAATAGGACTAAAAGCAGGAGTTTTTTATGTCGTAATTTATATAGATGATAAGTAAACCTATCTCAGTTTTTTATTTTGATACAGCTCCATTTTAATGGAGCATACTGGCCTTTTCATTATAGATTTACCTCCCTTTAATATTTCTGAATATTCGTTTTAATCTAACAGAATCTACAAGAATAATCCTGAAAGACAATAAGAAACGGCATACTTTGATTATCTCAATAAAAAAGAGAGGTTACTCTTCAACGGAGTAACCTCTCTCATTATAGCTTATCTTAAACTATTACTGACGCTGTGTAGCAGAATAGTTAATCTTCAAAGCATAAGCCTGACGAAGTGCCTGTTTTACTTCTGTTACAATACCCATCTTAGTCTTAGCATCGACTTTCAATGATACAGTCATAAACGGCTTATCAGCTTCTTTCATGTTTTCACGTTCCTGATAGATGTAGTCCTGAACTTCTGATGCTTCAGCAAACTTATCATTCAACTGAATACGGTCAGTAGTACCCATCTTCTTCTGGAATTCCGGCAAAGGTTTACCGATATAGATGAAAGAAACCAAAGATTTCTTTTCAAGCTTTTCCAATTCTGTAGCCTGAGGAACCTTAAACTGAACCTTCAATGTAACTTCACGCATAGTTGTTACAATCATGAAGAAGAACAACATGGTAAAGATAAGGTCAGGCAAAGAAGAGGTGTTCAATTCAGGCATCTCGCGCTTGCCACTCTTATTAAATTTTCCCATGATTAGTTTCCTCCATATTTTTTAGGTTCTGCTTCAGAAATCTTTTGTGGATAGTAATCCATAATAGCATCCTTCTCTTCCTCTGAACATTCTGCATATTCCTTACCAAACTTAGACTTAGCAAGTTCGCTACGTAATTCGTTATATGCAGCTACCAATCATTCTGAACCTGAAGGTAAGCTTCATAGCTTGTACCAACGTCGTCTGTACAGAAATTACATGCTTTTCAGTAATCATCACATCACCAAAGAATGGGATATTCTTTGCATGCTTTTCAGGCATGTTAGGATCATCATTCGGGTTTGCAATGAATTCTTTAGCCTTTTCTCTTAATTGCTTAATATCAGACCATTCTCCACCAACCATCAACTGGTCGTCTTTGTTCAAACGAACCTGGAGAACGTTTCTTTCCTTAACAATGATATCATCTTTCTGATCTTTGTTTTCTGGTGGAGGCGGCAAACGTCTCGCCAAACCACGGTCAGTATCCATTGATGTTGTAATAAGGAAGAAGATAAGCAACATGAAGGCGATATCTGCCGTTGAACTAGCATTAATTCCCGGCACTTTTCTATTCCTTTTTGCCATTTTTACTTACTTCGTTTAATTAAACTTCAATGATAATTACTTTTTAAAGATACCAGACAAGTTAATCAATGTACCGATAGCTGCGATACCGAACAATACATAAGTAGAGTAAAGCAACATATCAGAAACTTTCAACATTGTTACATCTGAATATTCAGATCCGTCACCTAAAACAACAGTTTCAGAAGAACCGATATTGTAAGTTACGATTAACAGTACAACCAATAAGATCAATCCCAGCAAAGATTTAACAGCGCCTTTCGGATTATCTTTCAATGCTCCACCAAACTGAGCGATAGCACCAATAAGTGTAGCAATAACAGTCACAGCAAACATTCCGTACATCAAGTACATCAGAGCTGGCGTATTAGCAGGTTCAACCAAACCTGCTGCATTTGTTTCGTTGTATCCTACTCCGAAGAACATGCCAAGCACAACCAAGATAAGGGCGATGCAGACATAGAATACGTAGTAAGAAACTTTGTATGATAATTTAGCCATTGTTCAAAAATTATTTTTTGTATTTCAAGTTGTATTTCATGATCATATCAAGCAATGTGATAGAAGAATCTTCCATCTGGCTTGTGATAGCTTCAATCTTAGAAAGAATGTAGTTATAGAATACCTGAAGAATCAATGCTACAATCAAACCGAAGATAGTAGTGATCAACGCAACTTTCATACCACCAGCAACAACTGTCGGAGAGATATCACCTGCACGCTGGATATTATCGAACGCCATAACCATACCGATTACAGTACCCAAGAATCCCAAAGACGGAGCCATTGCGATGAACAGTGTAATCCAAGAACATCCTTTTTCAAGGTAACCAGCCTGAACACCACCGTAAGATACTACAGAACGTTCAACAACGTCTACACCTTCGTCGATTCTCATCAGACCCTGATAGCAGATAGAAGCAACAGGACCACGAGTGTTACGGCAAATAGTCTTAGCACCTTCTACATCACCTTTTTCCAAAGCTGCTTCAACTTTAGCCATCAATTTTTTAACGTCAACTTCTGCCAAGCTCAAGTAAATGATACGTTCGATACAGAAAGCCAAACCAAGTACCAATGCGATAGCAACCAATGACATAAAGCCAGCGTCACCTTCGATAAACTTAGTTTTCAACTCTTTGTGCATACTGCCTTCTTCAACTGTAGCAGTAGCTACTTCTTCAGTTGCAGCAGGTGCAACCTGTTCTGTTTGTTCTGGAGCTGCTGTAGCTGTAGAATCCTGAGCCATAGCTGTCTGAGTCATTCCAAATGAGAGGACTCCCATCACTGCAAGAATTGCAAATAACTTTTTCATTGTGTGTCTAATTTTTAAGATTAAATAATTAATAGTTATAAATTGTTTTTAATTGTTTCATCTTTTTCTCACTGCGGAGAGAACGGGATTCGAACCCGTGATACGCTTTTGGCGTATACACGCTTTCCAGGCGTGCCTCTTCAACCACTCGAGCACCTCTCCTCATGACCTCGCTTGAAAGCCTTTTTCTTAAATCGAACGCAAATTACAAATGAAAATGCGAACGGCAAGCGATTTCAGCCACAAATGTATTCTTTTTTTTCGTCTTACATAACATTCACTAGCCAAAAGTTTATTTATACCCCTAAAATTAATAAACTTTAAAAACTATTCTCGGCATTTTTAAAAACTTTCAGCGCGTTTTCCGAGGTCACACGACCTATTTCCGAGAAGGAAACATCATACACTTCGGATAGTTTTTCGGCCACTTTTACCAGGTATGCACTTTCATTGCGCTTTCCTCTATAAGGAACTGGTGCCAGATAAGGTGAATCTGTTTCCAGAACTAAACGCTTCAAAGGTACAGATTTCAAAACTTCCGGCAAAATACTTTTCTTAAAAGTTACGACTCCATTTATGCCAAACATAAATCCGGGATACTCCATCAGCTTATGTGCGTCCTCTACTGTACCAGTAAAACTATGAAATATTCCGGTAAGTGATGTTTTACGATAGGGTTCCAGAACTTCAAGCAACTCCGGATAAGCCTCACGGCAGTGAATAATCAGCGGTAAATCATACTCAAGAGCCCATTTCACCTGAATATCGAATACCTCCATCTGCTCTTTTTTAAATGTCTTATCCCAGTATAAGTCCATCCCTACCTCTCCGATACCATAGAAAACTTGCTCCGAGCGCAACCATTTTTCTACCGTACCCAGACGCTCTTTCCAGTTTTCATCTACCGAAGTCGGATGAAAACCAATCATAGGGTAGCACCCATCGTGAGAGTTACATAAAGCCAACATTGCTTCTACTGAAGTATCATCTATATTCGGCATAAAAAGACGTGTCACTCCTGCCTCTGTAGCACGAATAATTGCCAACTCACGATCTTCATCAAACTCTTCTGCAAAAAGATGTGTATGTGTATCGATTAAAGCTACCATATTGCTTATTTATTAAACGTTATAAATTACGTTCCATCAAACTCATTACAAAATCAGACAGATTGTTCTTGTATTCTTCTTCACGTTCACCTCTTTCAGCAGCCTCATTCCTTCATGATAATATTCATTTATCTTATCTCGCATATATTCTGCAAGCCCACCTTATTATATATAGCAGTAACAGCTTCTATCTTCTGGGCTGGTACATAGTCTTCAGCTTTCAACCATTCTTGCAAGGAAGCACGTGTCTTGTCATCCGACTTTTCCAATGCTGTTATCAGCATAAACGTTTTCTTATTACATAAAATATCACCTCCGATATTTTTGCCAAATACCAGCGGATCACCATATACATCCAAATAGTCATCCTGCAATTGGAAAGCAAGCCCTATCTGTATACCAAAATCATAAAGCAACTGTGCATCTTTTTCCGAAGCTCCTCCAAGCACCGCTCCAATCTTTAAAGCACCGGCAAGCAGAACTGAAGTTTTCAAACGAATCATTTCCATGTATTCATCAACAGTCACATCCTCTCTGGATTCGAATTCCATATCCCATTGCTGTCCATCACAAACTTCCAGAGCCGTACGCGAGAAGATATTCATAACCTGATGTGTATATTCTACCGGACACCCCTGCATCATAAACTGAAAAGAAAGTATCAGCATTGCATCTCCGGAAAGAATAGCTGTATTTTCATCCCATTTTTTATGAACGGTAGGTTTTCCACGACGCATATCCGCTTTATCCATCAAGTCATCATGCAAAAAGCGTAAGTTATGATAAGTTTCTATTGCCGTAGCCTGAGAGAATATTGCCTGCACATCTTCCTTAAACAGATTATAGGCAAGCAGCATTAACACCGGTCTCAGTCTTTTACCTCCCAGTCCTAACACATATTCTATCGGGTCGTACAATCCTTTAGGTTCATGAGAATAAGGCAATGATTCGATATAAGCATGAATTTGCTTCAATAATTCTTTTGAAGTCTGTTGCTCCATGATTTTTCTTTTTATTAAGGTTATAAAAAATTTTTAGGCACGAATGCACAGTTTTCAATTCTGCGCAATCCGTGCCTAAACAATATTATCTAGGAAAAGCTTACTGCAACTTGAATGTTACAGGTACGGTATATTTTACACGTACAGCTTTACCACGCTGCTTACCTGGTTTCCACTTCGGCATCATCTGGATCACGCGAAGTGCTTCCTTGTCCAAATACGGGTCAACACTACGAACAACAACCGGATCGACGATAGAACCATCCTGGTTTACAACGAACTGTACGATAACACGTCCCTGTACACCATTTTCCTGTGCGATAGTCGGATACTTGATGTTCTTAGCCAAGAACTTCAAACATTCTGCCATACCACCCGGGAATTCCGGCATTTCTTCTACTACCTGGAAGATCTGCTGTTCTTCAACTTCCTCTTCTTCTACGACTTCAGGTACATACTTGATTTCAACAGCTTCACCTTTATCTTCGTTAGACTGAATAGTAGATTCTTCTACATCTGCATCATTTTCTGCAATCTGCAAAACTTCTTCTACTTTCGGTGCTTCGGGAGGAGGAGGAGCTTGTTTGGGTTCTTCCTGTTCCGTAATAGGAACCATTTCTTCTTCAAAAGGCACATCTACGATACCACTATCGGCAGTGATTACGACATCACGTTTGGTCCATTCAAACGCAACGAACATTGCTGCCAATATCAGCACGAGCCCGATCAGTAAACCAGTGGTCTTCTTGCCTTCAAGATCGGCTTTCGGCGATTTTTTAATTTCCATAAAAAAAACTTTTATAGGTTAATAAATTCTCTGTTTGGCAAATGTAGTGCAAATCTTCGAATATGCAACAAGATAAGGGTAAAAAATTGCAAAATACGTTTATTCCGTACTATCTGTCACGAAAATAGACTATCTTTGACTTCTGATTCTTTTTTAACTCTATAATAAATAAGGTATGAACAAAATCATCATTGCAATCGACGGGTTTTCTTCCTGCGGAAAAAGTACAATGGCAAAAGATCTGGCTAAAGAAATCGGTTATATATATATAGACAGCGGAGCAATGTACCGGGCTGTTACTCTTTACTGCATCGAGCACGGACTTTTCCTGGCGGATGGAAGCATCGATGAAGATAAGCTAAAGCAGCAGATGAGCAATATTCATATATCATTCCGTCTAGATACAGAAAGCGGACGTCCTCGCACATTTCTGAACGGAACGGATGTAGAAAACCAGATTCGGACATTAAAGGTATCCTCACATGTCAGCCCTGTTGCAGCTTTGGGATTTGTACGTGAGGCTCTCGTACGCCAGCAGCAGGAACTTGGTAAAGAAAAAGGTATCGTAATGGACGGAAGAGATATCGGCACAGCGGTATTTCCTGATGCAGAACTGAAAATATTCGTCACTGCATCTGCCGAAATTCGTGCACAGCGACGCTATGACGAACTGAAAGCCAAAGGACAGGAAGCGTCTTTCGAAGATATCCTGCATAACGTAGAAGAGCGCGACCGCATAGACCAGACGCGTGAAGTAAGTCCTTTGCGCAAAGCAGACGATGCAATACTACTGGACAACAGCAACATGACTATTGCAGAACAGAAAGAATGGCTTATGAATCAATATCTTCAGGCAACTCATGCTTAAAGTAGAAATAGACGAAGGATCAGGCTTCTGTTTCGGAGTAACTACTGCTATCCGGAAGACAGAAGAGGAACTGGCAAAGAGCGATACGCTTTATTGCCTGGGAGACATTGTGCATAACGGACGTGAATGTGAACGCCTCAAACAACTGGGACTGAATACAATCGACCACGAGGAGTTTGCACGGCTTAAAAACACCAAAGTTCTGCTCCGTGCTCACGGAGAACCTCCCCGCACCTACGAACTGGCTAAACAGAACAATATAGAACTTATTGATGCAACCTGCCCTGTCGTACTTCGCTTGCAGAAGCGAATCAAACAAGAATTCGACACTCCAAATCCGGAAGGACGGGAAAAACAAATCGTAATATTCGGGAAAAACGGACATGCTGAAGTATTGGGACTGGTAGGCCAGACCAACGGTCAGGCTATCATTATAGAAAATCTGGAAGAAGCCGAGAAGCTTGATTTCAGCAAAGACATCCGTCTGTACTCACAGACAACCAAGTCACTGGATGAATTCCGGCAGATCGTTGCATACATTCAAGAACATATTTCACCCAATGCGACTTTTCAGTATTACGATACAATATGCCGTCAGGTAGCAAACCGCATGCCTGATATACGCAAGTTTGCAGCCCGCCACGATCTGGTATTCTTTGTATGCGGACATAAAAGTTCAAACGGGAAGATTTTGTTTCAGGAATGTCTCAAGGTAAATCCTAATTCTTATCAGATAGACCGACCGGAGGAAATCGACCGGAAACTGCTGGAGGCGTGCAGTCCATCGGAATATGCGGGGCAACCTCCACACCGAAATGGTTGATGGAAGCCTGCCGAGAAACAATTTTGTCGTATTCTTGACATCCAAAAATACAGACTTTTATTTGCTTGTAAACTAGTTTTTTAATACTTTTGCTCCAAAAGATTTTAATAAAGAAATAACATATGGGAATTATTAAATGTATTGGCATCTTGACTTCAGGTGGCGATGCTCCTGGAATGAATGCTGCAATCCGCGCCGTCACTCGTTCGGCTATATACAACGGACTGACCGTAAAAGGTATTTATCGAGGAATACAAAGGCCTCATACCGGTGAAATTCAAGAGTTCAAAACCCAAAATGTCAGCAATATCATACAGCAGGGAGGTACTATCCTGAAAACTGCACGCTGTCAGGAATTCAAAACTCCGGAAGGACGTAAAATAGCTTACGAAACCATGCAGCGTGAAGGCATTGACGCACTGGTAGTCATCGGTGGTGACGGTTCGCTTACCGGAGCACGTCTGCTGGCACAAGAATTCGATGTTCCTTGTATCGGATTGCCTGGAACAATCGATAACGATTTGTACGGAACAGATACAACAATCGGATATGATACAGCTCTGAACACAATTCTGGATGCAGTCGACAAAATCCGCGACACTGCAACTTCACACGAACGTTTGTTCTTCGTAGAGGTTATGGGACGCGACGCCGGCTTCCTGGCGCTCAACGGAGCTATTGCAGCAGGTGCCGAAGCTGCAATCATTCCTGAATTCAATACAGAAGTCGACCAGCTGGAAGAGTTCATCAAGAACGGATTCCGTAAATCAAAGAGCAGCTCTATCGTACTGGTAGCCGAAAGTGAAATCACAGGTGGAGCTATGCATTATGCAGAACGTGTAAAGAACGAATATCCGCAATATGACGTACGTGTAACTATTCTGGGACACTTGCAACGTGGTGGTAAACCGACTGCACACGACCGTATCATTGCCAGCCGAATGGGTGTAGCAAGTATTCAGGCTTGATGGAAGGACAGCGCAAATGTAATGATCGGTATAGAAAATGACCAGATTGTTTATGTTCCGTTTACAAAGGCTATCAAAAACGACAAACCTATCGACCGTGAACTTGTCAATGTTCTCCACGAATTATCAATCTGATAAATAGAAGTTATATATAAAAAAAACTCCTTCATGAAAACATGAAGGAGTTTTATGAGGTAGTTATTCTTTTACGAGCCTTATACCGTCATCTTCCAATACTATCAGACGCTTTTTATATAAATCTCCGACAGCTTCTTAAATGTCTTCTTGCTTACCCCGAACGTATTATATATTTGTTCGGCATCTGTCTTGTCATTTATCGGTGTATATCCGTCGTTATCTTTGATATACTGCAACAGAAGTTCTGCAAAATCATCGACCTTCTTCACTCCTCTTTTCTGAAGTTCCAGGTCTATTTTTCCATCTTCACGCACACGTTTCACATAAGCATGCAAACGCATTCCCGGCTCCAGCGGCTGGAAAATCTCATTATGAAACAACATGCCCGAATATTTGTTATCTACAATAACCTTGAATCCCAAATCGGTTTTCTGCCATACAAGTACCTCAGCTTCATCACCCTGATTATACTCAGGACGTTCCTTCGACAGATAATGCTCTATCTTAGCCGATGCCACAATACGATAGCTTTCCTCATCCAGATGTACATGCACCAGATATCGTCCTCCTTTCTGCATCTTGGCCTTCTGTTCACGGAACGGAACAAACAGGTCCTTCATCAGTCCCCAATCCAGAAATGCACCATACTGGTTTACCCATGCTACTTCCAGACAGGCAAATTCTCCTACTTGAACATAGGCTCCAGCGTAGTAGCTACCAAGCGCTCATCCATATCAAGATAAATGAACACGTTCAGCACATCGCCCGGTTTACACCCCTGAGGCACATAACGCTTGGGAAGCAATATTTCGCCATCTTCATCACCATTAAGGTACATGCCGAAATCAACTTCCTTAACAACTTCCAACTGATTATATCTTCCTAACTGTATATGACTCATAACAATCACTTATTTCTGCCAAAGATAGCACAAAAAACTTATATACCCGACAAATGAGAGCTACAAAAGAAAGTCTGACAAACCTATTGACTACATTTGCTAAGTCTGAAAGTCATGAAATAAAGTTTTATGGTTATTTTTATCAGAAAATTTATTCCGTCTATAAGTGAAAAACATCATAAAATTGTTTTATTTAGCGGAACATTTTTCAAATGAAAAACAACATATCGCATATCATTAAATTTTTTATTCTATGAAACACTCACTTTTCACTTTGGGAATCGTGGCAGCTTCACTTTCTGTCGCCACTCTTTCGTGCACAACTCAACAACAGCCTACAGAAGTTACTTGGGGAACATTCAACATCCGTTATGATAATCCAGGCGACAGCCTGAACAACTGGCAATACCGGAAAGACAATGTAGCTCAATTCATCAAATCACAAGACATCGACATCGTTGGTATGCAAGAGGTTCTTCACAATCAGCTGGAGGATTTAAAATCACGCCTGCCAGAATATGCAGAAGTTGGTGTAGGACGTGAAGATGGAAAAACAAAGGGAGAATACTCACCTCTATTCTACAAGAAAGACCGCTTCGAAGTACTCGACAGTAACACTTTCTGGCTCTCACAATATCCGGACAGTGTAGGATTTATCGGATGGGACGGAGTTTGCAGCCGCATTGCAACATGGGCAAAACTGAAGGACAAGAAAACCGGAAAGATCTTTATGGCAGTAAATACCCATTTCGACCATGTAGGAACGGAAGCCAGAAGAAAAGGAGCCCTGCTGATCATTGAAAAAATTAAAGAAATTGTGGGCGATCAGCCAGCTGTACTGACTGGAGATTTCAACGTAACAGACCAGTCGGAAGCTTATGAAACTATAACAACCAATGAGTTTGTACTGAAAGATGCGTATAAGGAAGCTGCACAACGCGAAGGAGTAGATTACACCTTCCACGACTTCGGACGTATCCCTGCCGACTCTTGCGACAAGATTGACTTCATCTTTGTTACCCCACAGATCAAAGTTGAAAGCAGCTATATTCCTCAAGAAGCTGAAGAAGCCGGACAATTCCTGTCTGACCACAACCCTGAGGTAGTTCATCTGTCATTCTAAATGGATTTTATAAAAAAGATTTGCATCAGAAAAGACCGTTCAAAGTCAATTCTGATGCAAATCTGCATATGTAAAGATGTAGCTTGCTATTTTATCATTCCATCTACAATGTGAATTGTACGGTCAGTCTGCGCAGCCAGTTCCTCATCGTGAGTTACAATAACAAAAGTCTGTCCCAGCTTATCACGCAAATCGAAGAACAAGCGTGAAGTTCAATCTTATTCTGTGTATCCAGACTGCCAGAAGGTTCATCTGCCAGTACGACAGAAGGATGGTTTATCAGTGCACGCGCTACGGCAACACGCTGTTTTTCTCCTCCCGACAGTTCAGCCGGTTTGTGCAAGGCACGTTCGGCAAGTCCCAGAAAATCCAACATTTCACGGGCATTTTTCTTTGCCTCAGAAGCAGAAATTCCCTGAATTAAAGCAGGAATCATTACATTCTCCAATGCCGTAAATTCAGGCAACAGCTGATGAAACTGAAAAACGAATCCGATTTCCTTGTTTCTGAAAGCCGACAGTTCTTTCTCTTTCAGACGGTTTACTTCCGTACCATTCAGCACTATCTTTCCGCTGTCAGGTTTATCAAGCGTACCCATTATCTGAAGTAAGGTAGTCTTTCCTGCCCCGCTAGGTCCGACAATACTCACCACTTCTCCTTTATTTATAATAAGGTCTATCCCTTTCAATACTTGCAGTGAACCAAACTCTTGGTTATTCCTTCCAACTGAATCATCGTTCTACAATTTTCGTATTACATATTCTGCCAGATAACAGCCAAATACGGCGGGCATATAGCTCACTGTTCCGGCTGTAGACTTTTTATTCTGTTCATCGTCTACCAGTATGACAGCATTCGGATCTGCCTGTTCGGTACTGAACACTACCGGCAACTTACGTTTCATTCCCATTTTCTGCAAACGTTTACGCACTGCCTTGCTCAGTCCGCAATGATAAGTTTCCCATAAGTCGGCAAAACGTACCTGCGTAATATCTCGTTTGGCTCCGGCCCCCATGCTGCTTACAATCTTAATACCACGCTGTAAGGCATGGTAAATAAGATAACACTTGGGAGCTACCGTATCAATTGCATCAACCACAAAGTCAAATTTAGCACTGTCAAGCAGTTCTGGTATTGCTTCATCCTTCAGATACACTGGCAATACCGTAAGTTGAAGTTCCGGATTTATATCGAGAAAACGCTCTGCTAGAACCTCAGCCTTCTGTTTGCCTAGTGAAGAGTGTGTAGCAGGGAGCTGCCTGTTAATATTGCTGGGCTGTACTGTATCGGCATCTACAATAGTCATCCGGCCTACTCCAGCACGGCAAATCATTTCCGCAGCATAGGCTCCCACTCCTCCGAGTCCGACCACCAGCACATGTGCCTGTCTTAAACGGTCGGTCTTATCTTTTCCCAACAACAACTCGGTGCGTTGCTGCCAGGCCTTACTATCTTCGCTCATGAATTCTTTTTAAACCATTTATAGAACCAGTTGCCCACCTTATCATAATATTGTGTTTCAGCCCATCCGCGCGGATCGGAGAACGACAGACTTTCATTCGGATCACCCTTCTGTTCGGGATAAAGCAACATGATACTGTTATTATTAAAATATTTAGATATCTGCATCGGCAATCGCTCAAAAGCTGAATCATATGAGATAGACCACGGCGTGCACTGATGATTACCAGCAAATGATCATAGTTCACCTGTCCGGTCAAAAGAAGCAAGTCATCCCAGTCCTCCAGCTCGGAATAAGCCACACGCGTATCCTTATGCTTTTTCTGTATATATCCACGTATATAACCCAATGTCTGGGGATGAGCATAGAAGTGTACCCTACATCCCAACTGGCTGCTCATACGACACATGTGAGTTATCCATTTCATAAATCCGTGTTCGAACTCAGCTTTCGGAGGTACAGCCACGATAATACGCCTCAACGTATTGACAGGAATCAGGAAGCGTGCTACCATCACTTGCAGATAAGTATTTTTCAACAGATTTTCTGTCAGATTACCAAAGAAAGAATCGACGATACTCATTTTACAATGCAGACCAATGATGATATTCGTCGCTTCGTATTCCTTCGCAGTATGCAAGATACCGGTAGTAATATTCAAGTCGAAACGCGATACGGTTTTCAGCCTTACGCTGGTCGAAGCCGCTATCTGTGCCGCACGTTCCAGACTGCGTTTGCCACGCATTTCCTGTTTTACCGAACCGTTGTTATCGTTGATTACGTTTAGAGCTACCAGATTATCCGGCTGCTTTTCGTCGCGTACCACCATAGCCAGACTCATCAGACTTTCCAGCGTTTCAGGATTTGCTACTGGAATCAGGAATTTTTCTTTTTCCTGAGCCTTCTCGTCACTCACTTCCGCATCGTCCATTGCAATACGTTTGGCTGCATGCTCTGTAATAAACGAACTAACCACACAGGTCACCAGAATAAGTAAGATTGTTCCATTCAGTACATCTTCGTTCAACAGACGTTCTCCATTGGGAAGAATGATATTATATCCCACCAGTACGGCTGCCAGTGTAGCAGCTGCCTGTGCATTGCTCAAGCCGAACATCAGTTCACGTTCCAAAGCACGCATCTTATATATCTTCTGTGTAAGCCATGAAGCAATCCATTTACCCAACAGTGCAACGATAATCATCACTACAGCTACCTTGACAGAATCTATATGACCGAACAAGACATTTACGTCGATCAACATTCCCACACCGATAAGGAAATAAGGAATAAACAAAGCGTTTCCTACAAACTCCAGATGACTCATCAGCGGAGAAACATGAGGTATCAGCCTGTTTAATACCAGACCGGCAAGGAAAGCTCCCAAAATACCTTCCATTCCCACAAACTCCATCAGTCCGGCTCCGAGGAAAACCATTGCCATTACAAAGATATACTGCACTACATTGTCGCTGTAACGACGGAAGAACCATCGTCCGATACGAGGGAAAGCATACATAATGACTACGCTCAGCACAACAACTTTCAGCACCAGCCATATCCAGAACATTTCGGAAGTTTCACCCTTATACATACCTCCCACTACTGCCAGAACCAGCAGTGTCAGTGTATCGGTCACAGCAGTACCTCCCACGGCAATGCTTACAGCCCGCTGACGGTTAATGCCATAACGGATTACAATAGGATAAGCAATCAACGTATGCGATGCATACATACTGGCCAGCAAAACCGAAGTAGCCAGACTATAACCAAGCAAGTGAAGATTGGTCCATATACCTATTCCCAACGGAAAAATAAAAGCCAGCAGTCCCAGCACGGTAGCCTTTACACGAATGCTCTTAAAATCCTCCATGTTCATTTCGAGTCCGGCAAGGAACATGATATAATAAAGTCCCACCTTGCCAAACAGCTCAAAACTGCTGTCACGTGCCAATATATTGAATCCATGCTCACCGATAACGACTCCTGCCAGAATCATACCGATAATGTGAGGAATACGCAACCGTTCCAAAACAATGGGAGCGAACAATATAATAACCAGCACCAGGAAAAAAAATCCACGTAGGGTCGGTGACAGGAAGATGAAAATCAAAGTTTACAAAATCGAGCACTTCTTTCATAAATAGGCGTTACTATTTCATTTTAGAAACAAAAATACAAAAAAACTTCCTATTTTCCGTATTAATAATTCAGAATGTTTTATTTTTGCAATCGGAAATATTGGCAGACGAAACACATCGTTTCAAAAACAAATAAGTTTCTTAACAAAGAGAAGATAAAACAGTCTGCACAGTAAGAAAATGTAAGTATTAACAGTTTAAGAATTTGTAAAAGAAAATGAGAGTAGCTATTGTTGGTGCAAGCGGAGCAGTAGGACAGGAGTTCCTGCGTGTGCTTGATGAGAGAAATTTTCCGATAGACGAATTGTTATTATTCGGTTCTTCACGCAGTGCAGGACGAAAATACACGTTCCGCGGAAAAGAAATCGAAGTGAAACTGCTGCAACACAATGATGACTTCAAAGGTGTTGATGTTGCCTTCACTTCTGCAGGAGCAGGTACTTCTAAGGAATTTGCCGAAACTATCACCAAATACGGCGCTGTAATGATAGACAACTCAAGTGCATTCCGTATGGATGCTGATATTCCTTTGGTAGTACCCGAAGTAAATGCTGAAGACGCTTTAAACCGTCCGCGTGGTATTATCGCTAACCCGAACTGTACTACTATACAGATGGTGGTAGCATTGAAGGCTATCGAAAAACTGTCACATATCAAACGTGTACATGTTTCTACTTATCAGGCTGCCAGTGGAGCTGGTGCAGCTGCAATGGACGAACTCTACGAACAATACCGTCAGGTACTTGCCGGCGAACCTGTAACTGTTGAAAAGTTCGCTTACCAGCTTGCGTTCAACCTGATACCTCAAATCGACGTATTTACCGACAACGGTTATACTAAAGAGGAAATGAAAATGTTCAACGAAACACGTAAGATCATGCACTCTGACGTAAAAGTAAGCGCAACTTGTGTACGTGTTCCGGCTCTTCGTTCTCACTCAGAAAGCATCTGGGTAGAAACAGAACGTCCGGTTTCTGTAGAAGAAGCTCGTCAGGCTTTTGCTGAAGGAGAAGGTCTGGTACTGATGGATAATCCTGAAAAGAAAGAATATCCGATGCCGCTGTTCCTCGCAGGTAAAGATCCTGTATATGTAGGACGTATCCGTAAGGATCTTGCAGACGAAAACGGTCTGACATTCTGGATTGTTGGTGACCAGATAAAGAAGGGTGCTGCACTGAATGCTGTACAGATTGCCGAATACTTGATTAAAGTAAAGAACATCTAAGAAACCAATTCCATTCATTATACACGAAGAGATAAAACATCTTCTGTCGCCACGTAACAGGGAAGATTGTTTTATCTCTTCTTTTTATTTTCTGCTTTTCTATCTATGGAATACACCAGCCATTATAATTCTCCACTCGGACAGATCACTTAGCCAGTAACGGAACATGCCTCACCGGTTTATGGTTCGAAGGACAAAAGTTTTTTGCACGTACGCTGGCCAATTGTACTCAAGAAAAAGATCTTCCCGTTTTTCACCAAACATCCGAATGGCTAGATTGCTATTTCAGTGGAAAGAAACCTGACTTTACACCTGCTCTCCAGCTGAATGACACACCCTTCCGAATTGCTATATGGAAAATCCTGCAACAGATACCTTATGGAGAAGCAGTTACTTATAAAGATATTGCTCAAGAAATAGCACGACAGAAAGGTATTTCAAGCATGTCGGCACAAGCTATAGGAGGAGCAGTAGGACACAACCCTATCAGTATTATCATTCCTTGCCACCGTGTAATAGGAAGTAACGGTAACCTGACGGGATATGCAGGAGGACTTGACCGGAAAATAAACTTACTAGCTCTTGAGGGTGCTGACATTGCAAAATACCTCATATCCACAAACTGGTTTCATACACGTTAAAAAAACATGCTGATGTTTCTTCTAAAACATGCTCATGTTTTCCCAAAAAGATGCTGATGTTTTACAGAACTTTTGCCCATATTTTTCAAAAACATGCTGATGTTTTCAGTACACCATACCCCTAAAAAGAGAACACCATCTTCTGCACATGCAAAAGATGGTGTTTTCCTTTCAATATCTGTTATAAAGATATTCTTATTTATGCGTTTTTACAATCTGAGTCGGAGCTAGTTCGGCATTACGCTTTTCAGTCTGTGCTACAACGTTACGTGCCAGTTCAAGGAAAGCTTGTCCGGTCACAGAGTTTTCATCCAGCGCAACCGGTGTACCTTTATCTCCGTTTTCACAGATACTCTGTACGATAGGAATCTGTCCCAGCAACGGAACATTCAGTTCTTCGGCCAGCTTCTTTGTTCCTTCTTTTCCGAAAATATAATATTTGTTTTCAGGCAGCTCTGCCGGAGTAAACCACGACATATTCTCTACCAGTCCGAGAATAGGTACGTTTACCTTATCGTTCATGTACATATTGATACCTTTGCGTGCATCGGCAAGAGCAACCTGCTGAGGAGTGCTGACGATAACAGCTCCTGTAATAGCCAACGTCTGAAGCAAAGTCAGATGAATATCGCTTGTTCCCGGAGGAGTATCGAGAATAAAATAATCCAAATCTCCCCATTTGGCATCACCGACCAGCTGTTTCAAGGCATTGCTAGCCATACCTCCACGCCATAAAGTAGCCTGATCCGGATCGACAAAGAACCCGATAGAAAGCAGTTCGATACCATACTTTTCAATCGGAACAATCAAATCACGACCATCTACCATTTCAGCATAAGGACGAGCATCTTCTACCTGGAACATTTTAGGTACAGAAGGTCCGAAGATATCCGCATCGAGCAAACCTACTTTATAACCCAGTTTCGAAAGTGCTACTGCCAGATTGGCTGCTACGGTAGACTTTCCTACTCCACCTTACCGGAAGAAACGGCAATCACGTTCTTTACCTGCGGAAGCATCTTTCCCGGTTCCGGACGGGCAGCCTGACGACTTTCTGTAGCAATCGTCACTTCTACATCCTTTGATATATAAGTATGAATAGCAGTTTCGGCAGACTTCACTACCGATTTCATAAACGGATCGGTCGGTTTCTCGAATATCAATGAGAAGCTCACTTCATCCCGTCAATACGAATATTATCGGCCACCATTTCGGCTTCTACAATATTCTTTCCATTTCCCGGATAACGCACCGTTGCCAGCGCATCAAGAATAAGTTTTGGATAAAGTGTCATAATATCTCAAATTATTATTATTTACTTGTTTTCAGCCCGCTGCGTTTGCTGCGGTTGTAACTGCGATAATCATCCAGTTCAATTTCTACATCCGGTTCCTGCAACTCTCCTTCCTGAGGCAGACGGAACTTGATGTACTTTATATTTAAGCCACGATCCAGCCATTGCTGTTCGTAATAGGTACGGATACTCAGAATATCATCATCCATACCCGAATGGTACAGGTCATCGGTGATAAACTCTACCGGCAGATTATTGGCTTCTATCATGTATTTGGTGTAAGTGTACATGAAATTACTGTCGGTCTTGAGATGTACCAGTCCGTCGGGCACAAGAAACTTACGGTAACGGTTCATGAAATAGGTAGAAGTAAGTCGCTTGGTAGCTTCTTCATCTGCGGATCAGAAAAAGTCAGCCAGATTTCACTCACTTCTCCCGGAGCAAAGAAGCGGTCGATAATTTCGATATTGGTACGCAGAAAAGCAGCGTTTTTCAATCCTTCATTCAAGGCTTCGGTAGCTCCTGTCCACATACGTGCACCTTTTATATCTACTCCGATAAAGTTTTTGTCGGCATAACGTCGTGCCAGTCCCACGGTATATTCACCGCGACCGCAACCCAATTCCAATACAATCGGATTATCGTTCTTAAAGAAATCCTTGTTCCATTTTCCTTTCATCTCGAACGGAACATCATCTACCACCGAATATGGATATTCGAACACATGCGGATACTCCGCCATATCTGCAAACTTTGCCAGCTTTCCTTTTCCCATTTTTTACTGAGTTCTTCTTGTTTTGGGCACAAAGTTACGTTTTTTCACCGGAACGGACAAAAAAGATTTACTACAGAAAACACCACGGCAGACAGAGATTCCAACCTCTCTGCCTGCCCGTTATATATGCAATGATTACAACTATCCGTATTATACTTCTTCGCTGGCGTTTCTACCGCTCAATTCAGCTTTCAGATCTTCATAAAAGCTGCACGTGCAGTAGACATATAAGGCTGCAAAAACAGTAATCCGATACCCAAAGTCAATACAGATAAAATCATCCAGCCGATAAAACTCAAATCAAGCAAGAATAACTTCATCTTATAACCGTTCATCATGCTCATACTTTTTTCGATAGCAGCATTATATTTCAATTCCGGTTCATCTTTTAATATATAATAAGTCATAGCATAAGAATACGATTTGATAATACCCGGAACAATCAGCAGACAAGTCCATAACACCGTATAAATAGCAACTAAAATACCCGTACCCCAGATTCTTCCGAAGTCCTTGAATCCATCAAACAGTTTACCAATATCAATCGGGGTTCCTTCGCGGAACAAGCCGAGGAACAATATGGCAAATCCATACGTAAGCGGATACGTTATTATAAGTGAAACAACAGTTCCCACCTTAGGAATAGAACTAACACCTCCTGCAATCAGTAAGTAGAGCAACGTAACAAGTGCAGCTATCGTCCAGTTGCCCGACAGTGTTGTACGTGAAGCTGCGCGCAGTTCAGAATTAAGTTTTAACATAGTATTAGATTTTAAAGGTTAATAATTCACTTTACTCTACAATCATTACCCATCCGTATGGATCAGCCTCGTCACCATACTGGATAGCACGCAGTTTGTTGTAAAGCTTTTCACTGATAGCCCCCGGCTTACCGTCTTTTGCAATGACATACGATTTATGGTTTTCCAAATCGTCGATACGTTCAATCGGACTGATAACGGCTGCTGTTCCACATGCACCAGCTTCTTCGAATGTAGCAAGTTCTTCTTCCGGAATAGGACGGCGTTCTACCTTCATACCCATATCTTCAGCAAGCTGCATCAAGCTGCGGTTTGTAATAGAAGGAAGAATAGAAGAAGACAACGGTGTAACATATGTGTTATCTTTGATACCAAAGAAATTGGCAGCTCCACACTCATCAATATATTTCTTTTCCTTAGCATCCAGATAAAATTCACTGGCATAACCTGCATCGTGAGCCATCTTATTGGCACGAAGACTGGCAGCATAGTTACCACCGACCTTGAATGTACCTGTTCCCAGCGGAGCAGCACGGTCGAACTCACGAATAATAACATAAGGATTGGTTGCAAAACCACCTTTGAAATAAGGACCTACCGGAGTAACGAAAATGACAAAAAGATATTCGCTTGCCGGATGAACACCTACCTGTGCACCCGTACCGATCAGCAACGGACGAATATAAAGAGATGCACCGCTTTCATAAGGAGGAATGAAACGCTCGTTTGCCTTTACAACCATACGTACAGCTTCACAGAACTTTTCAGTCGACAGTTCCGGCATCAGGATGCCTCTACAAGTACTTTGCAAGCGTTCTGCATTAGCCTGCGGACGAAATACACGGATTTTTCCATCTTTTCCACGATAAGCCTTCAATCCTTCGAAAGCTTCCTGTCCGTAATGCAGACAAGTAGCAGCCATATGAATATTCAATGTTTCTTCCGAACAAAGTTCCAGTTCACCCCATTTTCCGTCGCGATAGTAGCAACGTACATTGTAATCTGTCTTCATATAACCGAAAGACAGTTTAGACCAATCTATTTCTTTCATTGTTAATATAATGTTTATGTTTTACATTCCGTTACAAGTATTTAAGCAAAAGTAAAGTTTATATTTGCAAAATCCAACTTAATCACAGCTTTTTTCCACTTTATCACCCTCATCGAGCATCTTTTTGATTTCAGCATCTGCTTTATACAGTTTATCCCGACAATACTTTATCAGTTTTTGAGCTTCTTTCAGATTATCGCCCAGCTCGTCTATATCGAGTTCGTTGCCTTCTATTCGTGCCACGATAGCTTCCAGGCGTTTCATTGCTTCGGTATAAGTTTCTTTTTTTGTTGCCATAATTATATCACTTTACTCTTAAATTCTCCTTTCGCTACTTTAGTAACAACTTCATCACCGGGAAGAAGTTGTGTTGCATCCGTTACCGCTCTCCCATTTTTTAAGGTAATACTGTACCCTTTCTTTAACAACAGTTCCGGGGAAGAGGCCTTGACTTGCTGTTCGATCAGTGCCAGACGATGCTTTTCCCGTTGTAGAATCACCTCCAAAGCCGTAGCTATACGACGGTCAATCTGCAACCGGTGTTCTTCTTTCAGGAAACGGGCCTGCCATCCCATCTGTATCTGCTTGGTCAATCTTTCCTGACGGAAATGTTCATGCTGGAGGCGCATCTGTACCCGTACAGGAATGCGAGATACCCAATGCTCAAACTGTTCCTTTTTACGAGTAAACAAAACCGGCAGTTCCTGATAGATAAATTTGTGTATAGCGTTCAAGCGTTCTGCTGTCTGCCTCAAATGATTTATCAGAAACTCGGCAGCAGCAGTTCGGAGTTTTAACTCGTGTATGCGATACCATATCGAGTACCGTATCATCACGTTCATGACCGATGCCGGTTATGATAGGTAACGGAAACTGTGCACAGTGTGTAGCAAGCTCATACGTATCGAATCCGGACAAATCGGATGTAGCCCCTCCTCCACGGATAATGACAACGACGTCCCAACGATCGCGCTCTGCATTGATCCGCTCCAGAGCAGAAATAATAGAATTTTCTACAGCTTCTCCCTGCATGACTGCCGGAAACAACCGGGAGTGGAAAGCAAAGCCAAAGGCGTTGTTCTCCAATTGATTACAAAAATCACCATAACCGGCTGCTGTAGCCGAAGATATAACCGCGATACGCTGTGTAAGTTCCGGTAATTCCAGTTCCTTATTCAGTGTCAGGACACCCTCTTCATCCAGACGTTTCAGAATTTCTTTCCGGCGAAGTGCCATATCACCCAGCGTATAAGTAGGATCTATATCTGTTACGGTCAACGAATATCCATAAAGTTCATGAAAATCGACACTGACCTTTACCAATACCTTAATACCCGAAACGAATGCCTGACCGGTTTCCCGTTCGAAATAAGCTTTCAGCTGATAATATACATTACTCCAGATAATTCCCCTTGCCTTTGCAATCAGGGCATTGCTTTTTGCATCCTTCTGCACAAACTCCAGATAACAATGGCCGGAATAATTTGCCCGCACATCGCTAAGCTCCGCCTGTACCCAATAAGTATCAGGAAGACAAGTACGAATACTTTTGCGCACCAGTGAGTTCAGTTCTTGCAAAGATAAAGATGAATGTTCCATAAAATCTGACACTTTCGATGATGCAAAGATAAAGAAAGTTTTTTCCTTGTATGGAATTTTAAGTACCTTTGCCGCGAATTTAATCGTAAAAAGAGTTTTATGACACAAAAAGGAACAGCAACCGAACTGGGAAACCAACCCATCGGCAAACTATTGATGCAGTATGCCATTCCGGCCATTATCGCGATGACAGCATCTTCACTTTATAACATGGTAGACAGTATTTTTATCGGACATGGAGTAGGTGCCATGCTATTTCGGGTCTTGCCATTACTTTCCCTCTGATGAACCTGGCTGCTGCTTTCGGTTCACTGGTAGGTGTAGGAGCCTCTACCCTTGTTTCTGTTAAGTTAGGACAAAAAGATTATTCCACAGCCCAACAGATTTTAGGGAATGTAGTATCCCTAAACCTGATTATCGGTATCTTGTTTACGATACTGACACTTGCTTTCTTGATCTATCCTGTACTTTTTCGGAGCCAGTGAAGTTACTCTACCTATGCACGCGACTATATGGTAACCATTCTTCTCGGAAACGTAGTTACTCATATGTATCTGGGACTAAACTCCGTACTGCGTTCTGCCGGCCATCCGCAAAAGGCAATGGCAGCAACCATACTGACCGTCGTCATCAATACCCTATTAGACCCTTTGTTCATCTATGGATTCGGTATGGGAATACGTGGAGCAGCTATAGCAACCATTCTGGCACAGATTATATCTTTATGCTGGCTAATTAAAATATTTTGCAATAAAACGAACTTTTACATTTCCGCCGCGGTATTTACCGATTGAAAGGCGTGTTGGTAGAAAATATTATCGGAATCGGTCTTGCTCCTTTCTTCATGAACGTAGCCTCTTGTATGATAGTGATTCTGATCAACAAAGGGCTGAAACTGTACGACGGTGACCTTGCCATAGGAGCCTTCGGTATAGTAAACCGAATTGTATTTCTTTTCGTAATGATTGTCATGGGGTTAAACCAAGGTATGCAACCTATTGCCGGATACAATTTCGGGGCACGTCAATTTCATCGGGTAAACCATGTCATGAAACTGACCGTAATAGCTGCTACAATCGTCACATCTACCGGCTTTCTTGTTGGTGAACTTATACCGGAACTTGCTGTATCGGCTTTTACAACCGACAGCAAGTTGATCGAACTGTCCGCACGGGGACTCCGAATAACCGTCATGTTCTTCCCGATTATCGGATTCCAGATGGTAACATCTAACTTTTTCCAGAGTATCGGAATGGCAAAAAAGGCCATTATCCTTTCATTAAGCCGACAGGTGCTGATTCTTATCCCATGCCTGCTGATACTTCCTTTATTCTGGGGAGCAGACGGAATCTGGTTCAGTATGCCGATATCCGATATCCTAGCCAGCCTGATTGCAGGATTTATGCTATACAACCAGTTTAAACAATTCAAGCAAAAGGCAGCAGAAATAAATTAAAAGCAAAAATTTTTATTTATATTTGCCTTACAAACCAAACCTCATTCAATTATGAACAATCACTATATAATCAACCTCGGACGTCAGCTGGGCAGCGGCGGAAAGGAAATTGGTGAAAAACTGGCTAAAAGACTTAGGTATAGCTTTCTACGATAAAGAACTGATCAATCTGGCTTCTAAAGAAAGCGGACTATGTAAAGAGTTCTTTGAAAAAGCAGACGAGAAAGCTTCGCAAAGCATCTTGGAGGATTGTTCGGAACACGTTTTCCTTTTATAACAGAAGGAGCTTATCCATATAACTCTTATTTAAGCAACGATTCGCTGTTCAAGATACAAAGTGATGTGATACGTCATCTGGCAGAACAAAAGTCGTGTCTGTTTGTAGGACGCTGTGCAGATTATATTTTACGCGATTTCCCGCGTTGTGCCAACATTTTCGTATCGGCTTCTCCCGAAGCGCGCATTGAAAGACTGATGAAACTGCATAACATCAGTGCAGAAAAAGCAGAAGACTGATGGAGAAAGCAGACAAAAAAACGTTCTTCATATTACAACTACTACAGCTATAAGACATGGGGAGCAGCTGCAACCTATCACCTTTGCATCGATTCTTCGGTTTTAGGCATTGACGGAACTGTTGAATTCATCAAACAATTCGTAAAGCTGAAATTACAGCTTCCTTAATTTTTTCACAAACATTGATTCATTAATCTATATTATACTATTCTCCATTCATATGGATATAATAAATCCTCAATATTAACACTTATAACTACATATAAATTGCCGCATGTGAAAATTGCTGCTTCAACTGTAGTACACAATATCCTAGATTAATGTTATCTCAGAAATAAAAGAATATATATCCACCTGTAAAGCCACTTCCCCTAGTATAAAAGTTGTTGTCTTTACAGTGGAGAATGTACCTTATTAAAAGACGACTTGATATCCGCAATTTGTTTTTGTACTAATCTTGGTCTTAAGACAAGAATTGTATCCAATGGTCATTGGGGTAAAAGTTTAGAAACAGCTCAAAACTAGATCAAACACAAGTTACCGAAAAGAATGTAATAAAGCCGTGGCGACTTCGAGGGAACGATACACATACATACGATATCACAAATAACTTACACAATGCTATTAATAAATTAGCCACAGATATTACCAATATTAATAATTTAACAAAAGAAGAGTAAGAAACCATTTATGGAGTATTAGAAGGAACTATTAATCATAAAAATATTGAAAAATGAAGTTTTTTTTTTATTCCTGATAAAACTGTTATTACAATATCAATATTGTGCACAATAGGAATTTATTTCAGTAACCATTCTATTTTCCGCCTTGACACGCATGTTCCCTAAACCTACCTTTGCGCCGTAACCCTTAAACAACAATGATTATGGCAAAAGAAAAAGTAAACTACCAGGAGGTATATGACCTCTATCAGTTATGCAGTGAGACCAAGGATCTTCGTGAGTTCTGTGCGGATTATGGAGTAAATTACGACAAGTTCATGAACTGGCAGCGTCATCAGCTATGGAGCGAAAAGTTAG
>ENA-OQAN01000326-OQAN01000326.1-human-gut-metagenome-genome-assembly--contig:-NODE-326-length-25816-cov-3.800654_pt1 | contig 25816 bp, 29 predicted proteins | sample MGYA00242735_ERZ504527 | MGnify/ENA primary metagenome ERZ504527 (study PRJEB26092, sample SAMD00036230) | human gut metagenome | host: Homo sapiens | study: EMG produced TPA metagenomics assembly of... | reverse complement strand
ATCGGACATACGTCCACACAGCGTCCGCACTTGATACATGGCTGCTCTTTGGTCTCATCTGTATCAATGGCGATGATACCGTTGGAGCCCTTCATCATAGGTACCTCCAGAGTGTTCAGAGGGAATCCCATCATTGGTCCGCCCATCTTAACCAGAACATCGTCATCTGTAAATCCGCCGCAGTAATCGATCAGCTCTTTTACGCTGGTACCGATCTTGATGATAAAGTTGCCAGGATTCTTGATCTTCTCGCCTGTTACGGTTGCAACACGCTCGATCAGTGGCATACCCTTCTGGATCGCATCGGAAATTGCCTTTACGGTACTGATATTATCTACGATAACGCCAACATCTGCCGGAAGGCCGCCGCTTGGAACCTTTCTGCCATGACGCGCTTGATGAGAGTTTTCTCAGCACTGCGGGTATTTGGTTCTTGCAACAAAAACTTCCATATTTCCGATATCGGCAACTTTTTCCTGCATTAATTCGATCGCATCCTGCTTGTTATCCTCGATGACAATGATGCCCTTCTCAGCACCTGTTGTCTTGAGGATCGCTTTCAGACCGAAAATAATATCATCAGCAAACTCAAGGAGAACCTTATGGTCTGCTGTTAAATATGGCTCACACTCACATCCGTTGAGAAGGATGGTATCAACCGGTTTTGCAGGTTTCAGCTTGACACAGGTCGGGAAACCTGCACCACCCATACCAACGATTCCGGCTTCTTTTACGATCTCAATGATCTCATCCGGTGTAAGTTCATCCAGGGCTTTATGTGGCTGTACGGATTCGTGCAGAGTATTTTTTCCGTCGGATTCGATGACAACTGCCATCACCTCACTGCCTCTTGTACCATGCATACGTGGCTCAACAGCAACTACGGTTCCGCTTACACTGGAATGTACCGGTGCGCTGATAAATCCGGCAGCTTCTCCGATCTTCTGTCCAACCTTTACTGTGTCGCCTACTTCCACGATCGGGTTAGCAGGTGCACCAAGATGCTGGGACATGGAGATCACAACCGTCTTCGGATCCGGGAATTTCTTCAAATCGATATGCTCGCTGAATTCCTTGTGCTCTGACGGATGAACGCCACCATAGTATCCGTTCAGTCTGTCCTCTCTAATAGACTTCACGTAATCATTGATCACCTTAAAGTTAACCTTGGAGTAATCACGTACCTGTACCGGCTGGTTCAGGAACTCTTCCAGACGACCCTGTTTTGCCAGTCTCTGGTAGATCTTCTCCCATGCGCAGTCCTTGTTAGGATCCACTTCACATTTCCCGTTCTTTGCTCCGCCGCACTGTCCATTCACAAGACTCTTGGAACAGTCGACGATAGGACAGACGCCTCCGGTAATGTTCAGATAGCACTGTGCACATGCATCACAGCTCTTTTTGGTAAGTGCCATGCCGTGATGGCTCTGTAGTTAAGGGTATTACTTGCTGCGATCACCGGCTTACCGGTCAGATCTGCAACAGTCTGGATACCAAGACCACAGGAGATCACAACTACATTCTCTGTACCTTCCGGCAGCAGATCCTGTAATTTTCTTTCTGTGTGCATCTTGTTGCACAGAAAATCGAATTTCGCACTGCCTGTGACGGTTTTTCCCTGCTCCGCAGCAAATTTCAGGAATTCCTCGCAATCCGGTTCGTCAACGGTCTCAAATTCCTTGAAACACTTGTTACAGGCGATTACAAACAGATTGTCCCTGCCGTTCAGCACTGATGCAAGCTCATCACTGCTTTTCAGCTTGTACTTAGTATAGTTTTCCAATTGCTCACCTTCCTTATAAAGATTATATCCTTATGATTATCTGCTCTTATCCGTTCCCTCCTTCTCTGCACTCCCAGGAAAGAAACAATAAAACCAAATAAATAAGTTCTTTGTTATTTGTTCAGCCCTTCGAAAATCCCGGTCCCAAAAAAGGCCGCAGTATTTCCTCTGACCGCTACAATAAATGTACCATAATTTGAACATATTATCCAGTTTTATTAGCTATTTTTATAAATTTATTCTATGATTTCATCCCAATCGTCTATGGATGTACGGATATTTGTACAACTTCTGTTATGCTGCATGCGTTAGTTATATGCAACTTATATAATTTTGTTTATAAAATATCCTTTTTATGCATTGAGCATATTGCACAAGGATTTTATCTTTAACAGGGCAGATCCGACAGGTGTCTTTTGTCATGGGGTAAGACGCTGTCCGCAATATTCACAGGTGCTCAGACGACCTTTTATTACCTGATTCTTTGCACCGCAGCTGGGGCAGGTAACTGTAATATAGATCTTCTCATTTACGCGTCTGTTCGGTGCAGTGATCATAATATAATTTCCTTCTCTGTCTATCTGGATATTCCGGATATATCCCCCCGCAATAAATTTTTCCAGCTTTTTCACTGCACCTTTTCCCAGTTCCTGCTCAAACTTTTCAAATGAGACAGTATTCTGGGCATAGGATTCAAACCAGCAGGCAATTTCTCCAGCTTTTTTCTTCTTTAATGCTTTTTGAATTTCCCGGAAGGTTGGATACAGAAACAGCAATCCAAGTATGATCTCTGTTGCTGCCATTCCCCAGCGTCCTTCACCAATATACTTCTCCGATGCGCCAATAGCTCCCAGGGAAAAAAAGTATAAAAAAGCCACAAAGAACCCATTTCAGTTTCCCAAGTATTCCTGTTTTTTTATTTTTTTCTGTCAAAAAATCGCTCATGTCTATTTCCTCTTTCCTATTATTCAAAATCTTATGCTATATTTGTGAATGCTCCGTCAGCTCACGCCAAACTCCCTCTGTCCGAATATGTTTCTGCATTCTGTGGATCTTCTATTTCAGTGTGGTTACGATCAGTTTACTTTCCAGTGCAGCTGCTATCAGATCCTCTTTGCAGCTGTATCCCGCCTTGGCGATCATTTCCTGAAAATTCCATCTCACCCCAGAAGCAGAACAGTCCATTTTCCTTGCGATCTCGGAATATGACATCCCGTGAATATACAGGCGCAGCATCTCCAGCTGTCTGGGACTGATATCACCGCTTGTGATCCAGTTAAGTTCCACCTCCGGTGCCACATCCGGAAATACATGCTCCCCATTTAACGTTCTGTAGATCACACTCCGTATTTCCTCTTCACCGTGATCCTTATACCATAGACTGTCTGCACATCCGCTCTTTGCTCTTTCCAACACCTTGGGATCGATCAGCGAAGTAACAACCAATACCCTTGTATATGGATATTTTTCCCTGATGATCTTTCCGGCACTCAGCCCATCATGATTATGAAATGTCTGCACATCCATAAGTACAAGATCAATTGCCGAGTAAGAGCAGATCTTTACAGCTTCACAGGCATCGAAACTGTCTGGACATGTCGGAATTCCGGTTCCCGCATAATAATACTTTCAAAATACTTCTGCATGATCCTCTGATCTTCTACTATCAGTATCCGTACCATAGACTCCCATCCTTCTGTCAGTGGTATTTTCAACACCAGACAAAACTCCGGCGAAAAAGAAACCTGCATAATACATTTCTCTGACTCCGCAGCTTTTCTCAGTGCAGACAGACCACCACCTTCTTCTGCATTTTTTTCAGGTGCATCTCCATCATTCGTTATCCGGATGCTGTATTCATTTGCACCTTTTTCTATCTTCACCAGAACTGTACTTCCATGGGCATGTCTGGCACAATTTGTCACACATTCACGGATCGCTCTGTCTGTCAGCAGCCTGTAGGAGGGATGTTGAGGAAAATTCCCGCTGATCTGAACATAAATTCCAAGTTCTTCTGCATGCCTGATCGTATCCGCGCATAATTCTTCCATATTCTCAACAGAAGAATCTGTAAGAATATAGACCAGATGCTTTAATGCAGATAGCTGTTCATCCATTTTATCCTGATTTTCTTTTCTTTCCAATATCCTGCGTATTGACAGAAGGCTTCGGCCAAAATTGTCATGAACCTGCATTTTCATGGCAAGTGTCTCCTGCTCTCTTATTTTATCTCCGATTTTTTCATACATTTCCTCCAGCTTATGATTCAGGATTTCCAGCTTTTCATTATTTGCTCTGATCTTTTCACCATTGTAATAAATTTCTGATACATTAACTGCCACTGTCTGCAGATATCCTGCACAATCCGGCTCCTGCAGACGATATTCCTGAAACATCCAGACGGAATCATCCGGAAAATAAAATACATTACTGTCACTATTTAATCTGCGAAGTCCCTCTGCTTCGGATCCTCCATTTATTACTTTCCGCAATGCCTCATAATCCTGCAGATAGGAGCCTGTCATTATCCTGCTCAGTTCATGCATCTTGGCGTTGCATAAAACGATCCTTCCAAGAGGATCCGAAAAACACACCCCACAGGGAACATCATCAACAGCTTCATTCACAGACCAGTAAGACAAAGAATGATGATATCTGCGTCTCTCTCTCCAGATTGCCCAGTAAAGATAAAGCAACAATACCACCATCGCTGCCATCAAAACACTGACCGGACACATCCGGAGCATTAGCTGATATGCGCTTTCCCCCTGGCAATATCTGTGATCATTCATCAGGAACCCCATAAGCATAAAAGAAACTGCAAAAACAGTCACTGCTGTTATAATTTTCTTTTTCCCGTAAAAACAGGTTATCCTGATCAACAGAAGGATCAATTCTAGAATCAGGCAGATCTCAAGAAGGATCATCAGAAAATCCTGCATTGCCATACTGCATTCCGCAAAATCAGTCATCTTCCGCCTCTCTTTCTGAATACGATACATCCGATAAACCATTCGTTTTCATCTTCCTGCTGCACATTTAATTCCGGTCTTTCTGACATTAATCCCCGAAGATCTGCTTCTGCTACAATATGAACCGAGATCCGCAAGGCATCATCGATCTGCGACACACGATAAAAAACAGACTGCATTGTATCAAACAATCGTTCCACAAGCCATTCAAAGGTATCATAGCATTTTAGTATATCATCTGCATTCAGCTGCACTTCACCATTTTCGACATAATAAGCTGCCCGGATCTTACATAATTTTAAGCTGTCACAGGATTCCGCAAGACTCTGTCTGAGATCCTCCATTGTAAGCAGATTTCCGTCTGATGCATATTGTGTCAATACCAGATTTTTTCTTCTTTTTAAATATGTACCAACAACCACGATTTTTCCCAAGATCCGGTCATAGTGTTCCCTTGACTCCGTTCTTTCCAGCTCATCCATCAGCTGTGACAGCAATTCCAGCTGCCCGGCTGTCTGATTCTGTATCATGTTCAGCAGTCGGTTCTGTTCTTCTGTTTTTCTCCGCTCAGCTTCTTTCTGATAGGTTTTCTGCAGCAGACGATTTCTGGCAGTCAGCTCCTCCTGCTGTTCCCGGATATCCTGATACTGATCCAGAAGCACCGAAATATCTTCTGACCAGAACAAATGTCCTCCTCTTATAGGAATATGGTTGATCCGGATTCCCTGTTCCTGTACAGCTGATCTGTTTATTACAATTTTACGCAGTTCCGGTGACAGCTCAGGAAAATCACCGGAATGATAATAACGCTGAAAGGAATCATCCGTAATCTCTGCATCCAGCCCTCCGGAGGTCTGGAATAATTCAAAATATCGATTGTTCGTCTGTATCAGCCGCATAATATACATCCCTGGTAAATTGCCGCCATCAAAAGGCAGCATACCGCTGTCATATCTCCGGCAATTGTTTTGATCAGAGGCAGACGGAGTAAATTCCCGATATTCCATCCCAGAAGCAATATTCCCGGAATAACCGGCAGCCAAAATTGCTTTCTTCCCGGAATCCTGCTTTTTCTGATCAGCATGATTTCCATCCATATCAGGCAAAATATGATCCATCCCTGGATTACTATAAAAAGAATACCATAGCTGTAATCTCTATCTGAAAGCGGCGGCCGCCGGAAAACCGAAACACCAGCTGATGCAGATCATTTGTAAAAACACTGATGATCAAAACCACCGCAAAAACAAGCAAGGCAATAATTTTTCTGACTGTTTTCTCTCCATCCTTTTCCCCTAGAAACATCGCTGCTGCCAGTCCAAGGACCGGAATCAGGATCATCGGGATATAATACAGATACCAGCAGATATGTTCTCCAAGAGGATCATGAAAAATATGAAATTTTACTGTCCGTACAAAAAACCAGAAGACCATCAGACAGCCAATTGCAGTCAGACATCTGCGCGTTTTTCTATGCACTACATGCTTTTCCAGATAAATCACCCAGGCACAATACATTCCCAGATAAATACAGTTACGACACTGATCTGCGAGATTTCTCATAAAAATATTTTCCGGTCTTACCAGCCTGCAGAAATACGCCAGAAATACACTTATCAGGATTCCTCCATACGACAGTGCCCTTTTTTTATTGTATGTCATGAAAATTCCTCTCTCATTAATACACCTCTGTGATAAGTATACTATAAAGCTATATTTTATTATATAGTTTTCAGAGAAACCATCCATTCTCAACCCCTGTTATCACAAACAGAGTGAACAATTCTGTCCACTCTGTCTATCATCACTCAAAATGGTCTTGGCTGGCCACAGTATTCGCAAAACCTCCCGGTATTCTCTGCACCGCACTGACATTTCCACAAACCGCCGGACTGCTGCATTCCGTTGTTCATCTGCATCCCGGGTTGCTGCATTCCACTGTTCATGTTCATTCCGGACTGATGCATTCCACTGTTCATGTACATCCCGGACTGATGCATTCCGCTGTTCATGTTCATTCCGGGCTGCTGCATTCCAACCGCATTTGGTGTCAGGGCGGCTATGATCTGATGACCTGTCTGCTCCACTTCCATCAATTCACCTCTGTTATCGCTACTTATGGAAAAAGTATTCAAACGAAAATCCATATCATCAAACCATGGAGTTTTTACTTTAATACGCATAGTATAATCAAATTCATACTTATATACCGGTGGCTGATAGCTTACGGTTTCTCCATCCTTTGTTGTATATGTTTCCTCGTTCTGCTGTCGCTCTACATCAACTCTGCACTGCACAATAGCAGATAAAGGAACTATGTCCGGATTTTCATTGACATCCAGCTTCCGTGCAACAGTAAAATTCCCCTTATTGTCATCAATAAAAACATTGTAATTTCTGGTATTGATCTGACGTGTTATACAAAAATCCATTACGGCTTTTTTGTTTTTTTCACGATATTCCAGTTGACGTTTTATATCCTCTACCGTACTGTGCCGCCGGTCTTCAAACCATGGTGACAATTTTTTTTGCACAATCCTTACACAGATTTCCGTCATCCAGTTTTCTGTTGCCTAATAAACCTATTTTCTCTCCGCAGATATCACAGATCTTCTTATCAAATAATCCCATACCCAATCCTCCTTCTTTTTATATTTGTGTTTTTGTTTATCTACATTATGCGTGAATGCTTCGCCATTTGCACTAGCATCTCTGACAGTAACTGAATTCATCTTCCTATCAATGTCAGGATCATAAGGCTCGTATCTGAAAATCCTGTCCGTTTCTATATATTCAGGATATGCCGTATGGGATACTCTCTGCCAGACACAACCGTCCCCATCCCACCTCCACATTCGGATATTCCTCATATCCGCCCACACTCTGTGCGCCTTTCCTCAGATACGCCTTCACCTTTTCCCCATAAAGAAACGGATCATTTCCTTTCACGATCCCCCATTCCATAAGCAGAGCTGCGCTTCCGCTGACAAAGGGTGCCGCAAAGGAGGTTCCGGTGACAGTGGCGTAGCCTCCGCCGGGAACCGGGGCGGAGATGGATACACCGGGAGCTGCGAGGTCAGGCTTCCGGATCGGCAGGAACTGACTTCCCCTTCCGGAAAAATCTGCGTAGGCATTCTGTCTGGAATCATAAGCTCCAACAGAAATAACTTTTCCGGCAGTGGAAGGAATCGTCAAAGTTCCCACAGCCCGCGGAGAATAAAACCCGGTTCCGCGATTCAGTACATTTCCACCCGGCAGCCAGAGGAAATACTGCCCGGAGCGCACACGTTTTCCACTTAAAAGAACTTTCCAGACACCGCTGTCCACATAATTACCCTCAGGAATGAAATCTATGTAGATTTCCTGGGACAGCTGATAGGGACCGGGTTTTCCATAATAGATCAAAAGCTCTGTATTTTCCAGCAGATGCCGCTGTGGCCCCAGCCTTTCATATAATGGACCGATCCGTTCTCCGGACGGACTTTCCAGATAAATTTCCATCTCATCTTCATAATCCTTCCATAACTGTACATTTAATGTGGGCTCAAAAGCTCCCACCGCCAGCTGGATTTCTTCTGTTTTCCCCTGCTGCAGGATTCCTCCTGCATGCCAGGGCTGGCTGCCGTTATTTCCGGTTCCTGTAACGATCACAGTCCGCCCCAGGGCCGCAACTGTATCAATATAGTTTTCCAGAAGAGAATCCCCTCTGTGTGTTCATTATAACTAGGGGAAAATTACTGTAAAAAAATTTGCAGTCTTTACACTGCCTGTTTTTCTACCGGATAAGGCGACTGATACTTAAATACAATATCAATGCTCTTATCTCCATTCACAACAATTTTTTCAATCAATTCTGTCACAATTTCTCTTGTCACTTCGGATAATGTTCCATACTTGATAAATTTCTCTATCCAGTTTTCATAAGATTCTTCTGCCTCTCCAAAGCTGTCTTTCTCTTGTTCTGCCAACTGAATCTTCGCCCTGATATCTTTATCCTGCTTTTCATATTCTGCCTTATAGGAGAGATATTCTTCTTTATCCAGAACACCATCTACATAATTTTCGTAAGTTTTCTTTTTATACTTTTGGACAGCCGCAAGTTTCTTTTTGTAACCGTTCAATCTGCTGGTCTGCTTCTGCACATCGTCTCTGCACCTCCTTCTTCCTATCTGCTACTTTTAATATTTCATCCTTATCACTTTCTTTCAGTGCCAGTTCCGCTTGTCTTTGGATTTCATTTTTTACAATAGAATCCAATACTTCTTTTTTAATGAAATGAGAATAACAAACTGTGTTTCCTTTTTTGTGATAGGTACCGCACTCATAACCGTCCCGACAAGTAACCCTCTGGAAATTATATCCGCAATCTCCACAAACAATAATTCCTGCGTATGGATTTACCTTTCTCACTTCGCTATTAAATCCCGGTGTCCGTGTTCTTTTCTTCATAAGTTCCTGTACCTGCTCAAAAGTATCTTTGCTAATAATTGCTTCGTGCATTCCTTCCACAATATACTGCTGTTCCTCTGGAATATATTGATACTTTTCCACTTTATAGGATATCTTTTCTGATTTATGCTGTACCATAGCCCCTGTATAAACTCTGTTTCGCAAAATTACATTGATCGTAGGATATGCCCAGCCCTTTGCACCCGCTTTTTCTAATGCATTGGCATATTTCAATCCCTGCACCTTTCTCTTATACTCTGACGGTGTCAGAATTCCTTCCTGATTCAGTTTCTTTGCAATACCATCCCTGGAATATCCTTCCAAACTCATATAAAAGATTCTCCGTACCACTTTAGCTGCTTCTTCATCTACAAGAAAATGATGCTTATCTGCCGGATCTTTTACATATCCATATGGGGCAAACCCAGACATAAACTGTCCCCGTTTCTTCTGGGCGGTCAATGCACCTCTGATTTTCTTAGATATATCACGACTATACATATCATTAAACAACGTCTTAAACTGTGCCAATTCTTCATTACTGTGATGAACAGAATCCACGCCATCCAAAATTGCAATATAACGCACACCCAAAGATGGAAAAACACGCTCAATATAGTTACTGGTTTCAATATGTTCACGCCCAAGCCGGGAAATATCTTTCGTAATAACGCCTTGAATTTTCCCTTTGTAGATATCCTCCATCATCCGCTGAAATTCCGGTCTATTCGCAAAATAAAGCCCCGAATAACCGTCATCAATATAAATATCTGCGATTTCCAGATCCTCTGATTTAGTCACATACTCACGAATCAGTTTCATCTGATTTTCAATACTCTCACTAACTTTATTCTCTCCATCATCCTTCGACAGACGACAATATACACCCATCTGATACATCATATCACCCCATCTTTCTCAAGTATTCTATCTGGTGAACTCTCTACTGAAGCAAACTTAAAATATATATCTATTTTCTGCTCTGGATATACATAAATTTTATCAACTAACTCCACAAGCGCTTCTCTGGTAAGCTGCTTTACCGTTATTCTTCTGCGATTAAAGTGCTCCAACCATATCTTTGTTTCATTGACCGCCGCCCGCTGCCTTTGCTCTTCATGGTTCAGTTCTGATAATTCTTTTTGATATTTCTGATTCTCTGTTTCATACATCTGTTTTAATTCCAGATATTCCTCTTTGGAAAGTACTTCATCCATAAACTGTTCATATGCTCGTTTCCGGTATTCCAGATTTCTTTCTATTTTTGCCTGCAATTTTGCAATTTTACCATCCAGTTCCGGCTGTTTCTGTCTGATCTGAGTTTCCAGATTCTTCATATCCATCTTCATCTGTTTCAATTGCTGGTTGATTGCAAATACAACCAGTTCATCCAGCTTTTCAAATGTAATATGATTCAGCTCACAGTAATTCTGCCCCTGCTTCTGATGAAAACCACACATATATCCGTCATAGTCTTTATGAGATGCCAGATAACGTTTTCGCATGGCTGTTTTACATTTCCCACAAAAGAGCAGTCCCACATATTTATGTGGTTCATTGTTTTTATCAAAATAGGAAACTCTGCGCCCCTTTCTTATTTGCTGAACCCTATCAAACTCTTCTTTAGAAATGATTGCCTCATGTGCATCCGGCACCAGCTCCATTTCTTCCAGGGGAATTGCCTTTTTGTATTTCAGCTTATAAGACGGTCTTTCATGTTTCCGAATCACAACCGCCCCAGTATAGACCGGATTCTTTAAAATTCCACTTACAGTAGACGATGTCCACAGACCTTTTCCCGAATCCCATACATAATTGGTTTTTAAAACTTCCTTTTTATATTTTGCGGGACAAGGGATTTCATCTTCATTCAAAGTCCTGCAAATAACCGTACAGCCAAATCCATTTTGATACATTCTGTAAATTCTTCGAACAACCTCGGCTGCATAAGGATCAATTTCCAGATGATTATGAATTGTTTTACTTTTCACATATCCAAAGGGGGGCTGTTTCGGAGTATATTCGCCCATACTTCTTTTGGTCTGAATCGTTGTCTTAATCTTTCTGGATGTATCTCTCAAATACATATCATTCAGCAAAGTTTTTATTTCTAACATTTCATCATAAGTTCCAACGGCTGAATCATAATTATCCAGAATCGAAACAATCCGAATCTGTTTCTCCGGGAAATATTTGCCTAGATAATAGTTGGTATCAATATGTTCTCTTCCAAGTCGAGATACGTCCTTAAAAATCACCATATTGATAACACCAAGCTCAATATCTGCCAGCATCCTCCGAAATTCAGTTCTTTCAAAATTACTTCCAGAAGCCCCATCGTCTACATAAACTTTTTTCTCTGCAATATCTTTATTCTCTGCAATATAATCTCTTGCCATCTGAATCTGAGAGTGAATACTATTGCTGTATTCACCCTCTTTATTTTGCTCTTCAATGGAAATTCGGCAATAAATTCCTGCCTGATACATTCTATCCCTCTTTTCATCGGTCTTGCGTAGTCATTGTCTTTAATTGTCTTTATTTTACAACAAGAACTTAAGAAAATCAACCTGCAATTTTTCGTTCAGTAAGATTCTGAATGCACTGGATCAATGTCTTTTCCCCATTAAAATGCACTCGAATCTGATATCCTGCATGTTCATAGCTTACATTCTCTTTTTGGATTTCTTTTTTTGTATCCAGAACTTCTACAGAATCAAATAACGTATTCATGCTATATGCCTCCTTCAGCATACAGTTCTCTCTACATCCTATGCCGGCAGGATTGTACAAAAGTTCTGTATGAATTGAATTCGGCTTTCGAAAGCCTGATTACATTCTAAAATTATTCTGCACCAATCACATTGAATTGAAATTGACCGCAGATTGAGTTTTTAAGATTCATTTTCTTCCTATACAGTATCAATTCCTATTGTCCGGAACATTTGTTCGTGTTATAATAAAAAGACTTTAAGAATATAAAACACGAAAACCAAAGGAGGGATTTCTGTTGGAACGATGTGATTTTTCTTCTATTAGCACATGCCTAAAAAATCAAATCAGTGAAAGCAATCAGATGAACCAACCTGATTTTTTATACGAATTATTTGAAGATTTTATGAATGATCCGATAAATGAAGATTTTTCTATGGATAATGGTCTAATTTGCCGCTGGATAACCGGACAAGCAAAAATCAGTCCCAAAATAACCTCATATTATGCAAAACCCAGCAATCAGAAAAAACTGGCAACAACCATTCAGCGGAACTTACTTCCCTTAATGGCAGACTGCAACATGGTTATACAGGACATTTACACGTTATTCATACAGGACGATACGATTTCGGATACAAAAAAGCAGGAACTTGTATCTCTATATAAACCTTCTGATTCAAGGCTGTTGTTTTTAGCAAAAGTACTTTCTTTTGGTATGGAACGGCAATTTATTAAACGTGATACAAGAAATCAAAAACTGATTGCAGGAGGTGTTCTATCTCCGATTGTTCTGGATTACATTATGGACAGCGAAGTCCCAAAACCATGCCGTCATTTTCTAGGAAGAGAAGAAGAACTGGATGAACTCCATACTTTGTTTGAAGAGAACCGACATATATTTCTTTATGGAATTGCCGGAATTGGAAAAAGCGAGCTTGCTAAAGCCTATGCAAAGCAATACAGAAAACAGTACACCAATATTCTCTATATGGAATACACCGGTAATCTATATCAAGATATTGTAGACATGGATTTTATTGATGATCCACCAGAAATCAGTGAGCAGGAACGTTTCAAAGACATAACCGTTTCTTACGCTCTTTGAAATCTGATACACTGCTGATCATAGACAATTTTAATGTCACATCCACACAGGACAGTTGCCTGTCAGTCGTATTAAAATACCGTTGCCGGGTTTTATTTACAACCAGAAGCCAACTGTCTGAATACTGTAGTTTTCAATTAAAAGAACTGAAAGATATACCCACTCTTTTTCAACTGACATCTGTATTTTATTCAGAAGCAGAGGAAAAACCGGGCAATCGTAGAAAAAATCATAGAAACTGTACACTACCATACTTTTGCTGTCGAACTGGCAGCCAAACTTCTGGAAAATGGAATTTTAACTCCAGAGCAATTATTGATAAAACTTCAAGAGGAAAAGGCTTCTCTTCATAATGAAGATAAGATTAAAGTAATGAAAGATGGTCAGAGCAAAAAAGCCACCTATTACAACCATATCCATACCCTGTTTTCGTTATACTCCTTATCACGGAAACAGCAGGATATTATGTGCAATATGTGTTTTATGCCTTCATCTGGTATTTCTGCCCGTATATTTTCCAAATGGCTGGAGCTGCCTACTTTAAATGACGTGAATGATCTGATCGAGACAGGTTTTGTACAGTCAAGTCTCCGGCATACTATTTCTCTGCATCCAATGATTCAGGAAATTGCAGTTTCCGAGACCGCACCTTCTGTTACAAGCTGCCACACGTTATTGGATTCTCTGCAAAAAATATGTTTGATGCATGGCATTGAAGTTAGCTATTATAAAAAATTATTTCAAACAGTAGAAAACATCATGCTTTTCATTGAAAAGGACGATATTCCCCAATACCTGTTATTTTTAGAAGATGTTTTTCCATATATGGAGAAGTACCACTATCAAAAGGGTATGAAAAAAATCATCCAGGAACTACAGCATTTTATAAAAGCAAATACTTACGGGACTGCATCTGACCGTGCCTTACTATTGGATTATCAGGCAACTCTGGAACCCAAAACAGAAAAAGCGATAAAATTAGAAAAAGAAGCACTTGCTCAAATAAAAGAAACCACAAAAGAAAATGCCCACCTGGTTTCCAACCTCCATTCCAATCTTGGAGGGCTTTACCGAATCAACGGACAACTTGATCTCGCTAAAAGGCACATGAAAATGGGTATCTCTCTTTTACAACAATACCAGCTTCTTTATACTAATGACAGTATTCCTCAGATTAATAATTATGCTGTCCTCTTAATCGAAATACAAGAACCTGACCTTGCCCTGTCTGCTCTTCAGAAATTAGCACAGATTATCAAAGAATATAATTCAAACCACTGTTTGGATTATGCCCAGGTACAGGAATCCCTTGGAAGTATCTGCCTGATCACTGCAAATATTTCGCAAGCGAAAACCCATTTTAAAAAAGCCTTGAAAATTTATGAGGATATATGGGCAGACGAACCCGAATTGATTGAAGAAAAATATCAAGCAATTCAAGAATTGTATCCACAAGCTGGAATTGCTCTGGCAAAAAGTATTCTTCTCACCAAGCACTAACGGTTCCTACAAACACTTGTAAAATATATTGCCTCAATAATGTAAACGCCTAGTTTTGAGATACACTCCAAGACTAGGCGCTTGTCCATTTCCATTTTTTCTTAGACATGGAGCGTTTACATAAGGATCACTTTTCTTTTTTTGACACTTTTCGCTCTCCTATCTCAAATTTTTTATAGTCTAGGTATATTGCCTTCATCAATGCCTGAGAACTTGTAAATATGCTCCTCTGCTTGTTCAATCTGCGATACATTACAATCATCTCGTCATCAACCTACTGTTTGATACAATATGTCAAATGCATAGTGGCTCAGTTCTATTAGAAATTTATATCTCTAACTCCGCACCAATTCTAAAATTCCTTTTGAAAGGCGATATACTTTATCAACACTTTCCAGTTCTTTATACTTATGCGTAATAAAAACGATAGTCTTATTTTTTAATTCACTATGTAATAACTCACGTAAAGCTTCATTTGATTCAACATCAAATCCTTCTGTAGCCTCATCCATAAGTAAAATGTCTGCATTTTTCAGCAGAGCCCTAGCTACAGCTATCTTTTGTCTTTCTCCTCCAGAAAGTTTTTGCACCATCTTGTCCAATTTTTTGTCCAAATCCATGATCCAATTTTTCAATAAAACCTAAAGCACCACTTTTTCTACATGCTTCAACAACTGCATCTCTTGACGCCTTTCCATCGATATTAACATTCTCCTCTATAGTCCCTTGGAATAGATATGGTCTTTGGCTTATAACCGCAATTCTATTTCTCATATCTTGTATATCCATCAATTCCACAGGAGCTCCATACAATTTTATTATTCCTTTTTGTGGCCGGTAGAATCCCGCCAAAAGGTTCAAAAGTGTTGATTTGCCACTTCCATTTTCTCCTACGATCGCAATTCGTTCCCCTTTTTTTACACATAGTGAAATACCATTTAAAATAGGGTGTCCTGGTTCATAACCAAAGACAAGATTTTTTACTTCAAAATCATATCCCATATCTTGATAAATTTTCTCAGGTTTCATTTCACATAATTTCATTTCCAATTCTTCCGGTTGTCCCCATAACTCAAAAAGACGTTTTTGCCGATGGCTCAATTGCGCAAAATAATATTTAATGTTTATCAATGCTGAAATTGGATTTACAACATATGCACTATATGTAATAAAAGCAAATGCTCCGCCTATAGTGAATTCTCCTTTTATTATAAAAAGCCCACTTAATATATATAATAACGCATTTACAACCGTGTCTATTACTACAACACTGACAGTACTATATTCATCTAGCATTGCGTTCTTTTTATATGAATCCATCAAATCTTTTTGCAGACCTTCAAATTGAGATTTTTTTACCTGAAACAGATTCCAGAGCTTCATTTCATGAATTCCATTTATACACTCGGCAAACCAACTCATAAACTTTCGTTTATCCTCAATCCACTGTTCAAACACTTCCCGTTTCTTGTTTGCACAATAGGACACTATTATAAATTTCAGTGGAATAATTGCTTCTATCAATATTGCTAATTTCCAGTCTAATAAGGACAGCCCAACTACTCCTCCTATTATTTGGAGAATTGATGATATAGAAAACTGAGTAATCTGATCCACAACAGATGACACATTATCAATATCCATACCAATTGTATTTATAATCTCTGCACTTCCTCTTTCAGCAAAATACTGTATTTTCATCCTATTGATTTTCCAGTAAGTCTTTTTATAGAGAGAATGTGTAAACTGATTATGTACATTTGAAAATAATTTTGTTTGGATTATATTTAACTCTTGCTGGGTTAAAGAAATTATTATTAATATAACAGAAAATAAAAGAATGTATTTCATGTTTTTCTGCAATATACCACAATCTGTTATTTGTCTTATAAGCAGTGGGTGTATAAACGTTATGAATGATGAACCCAAAAGGCAACAGATAATCCCTGGAAAATACTTTTTATATTCACACAACATTTTACAAATTCGATACCATGTTTTCCCATTTTCTCTCATATCCAATTGCCATCCTCACTATTCGTTAAGCAAAATATTGACAAACAAGCTCATATATATCCTCTATATTGTAAGTTATTCCTATTCGATCTTCTGCATACAATTCATACATATTATTTTTACGCACAATATACATATCTATATCTGATGCCTTACTACTTTCAAATATTTCTTCCTCTTGATTCAAAAGAATAATATCAGGTTCATAAGCTATATATACTGTATAAAGGATATCGTTCAATGACTCATTGGAATCGTCATAATATTCTAAAGGAATTACATTTTCATCTAAAGGATTTTTCTGCAGATTTATTGCGTAATAACCGTTCTGACTAAACATCACTTTTAGCTGTATCATTTCCTCGTAATCTAAATCAATACCGGCAATTACCGGTATCTCTATATTGGTTTTATCCCTTATTACATTTTCTAGTATATCCGGATAATCAGATTTATGCGTTGCTATAGTCATCAAAAAGTCCATAACATCATCAAATCCTGCTGTGGGCTTTCTGTTTAAATATGTAGCAATATGTCCAGTGACAACAGGAGCCGCATAACTATTGGCTTGATTTACGATCCCATTCCACGAAAAATTTGCTATAATAGAATTCTCAATATTATAACCTTTTTGTTCTTGAAACAGAATTTGACCATTTCCCAAAAGACCATAACGATCCTGCCTGACACCAAAAACACCTGGATATGCAGCTGGATAAGTCTTTATATTTCTGTTATGATATGCTGCTACTATAATCGCATCAGCATCAAGTAATCTTTTTATTTGAATCCATAAGGGTTTAATATCAAAATAATTGATTGTTCCAAGACTCATGTGAATTAACTTTATTTTATTTTGAATACACCATTCCAAAGCTTCCAGCAAAACTGTGATCTGTGTTGTTCCTGCAGAGTCAGTCACATTCAAGTCCCATAATTCTATATCACTACATATGCTTGTGATAATTCCGACGCATACAGCGCCATGGAATGATTTATCGTCTTTATACTCACTTGGATCGCATTTAGAAGCCAAAAAAGATTTATGAACAATCCTTTGATTCCTGTTATTTCTCATATGATAAGGTATACCGTTATCAATCAATGCGAGCTTAATCATTTGCACTATTCCTATTCTTACCTGTTATATATCCAAGCCAAATATCGCATATTTATTATTCTCATGATAAACCTTGTAATTCTATGGTCAATAAAAATTCAAGTGTCGCTGAACCCTAATATGCTTCTCCAATCACACTGCCATCATAAGCATTGATCACATAAGAAAGCTCCTGTAGAGAATTTCCACCAATACTTTCCCTGACAGTAAAAATCCATGCTGGAACCAACCATGCGTGTTTCGGCTCCTGATAGGCTGTGGTATAAGTATACTGCAATTTTGCGTTTACCACATCATACTCCAGTGCGGTAGTGTCGTTGGCAGACTGGCCTTTTCCGGAATACCAATAAAAAATCTGATCTGTCAGCTTTGCCTGTATTTTTTCAAAAGGCAGAAGCTTTGTATTTTCCGTCACCGTACAGACTTCTTCCGATATCCCATCCCATTTAAAATATTTAATTCCTTCCTCTGTTATCAGAATAGAGATTGTTTCTACCTGGAACGGAGGCACATAACTATCCACTGTTTCTTCCGCAACCACGCCATCAGGAACTGAAGTAATACCCTCTACACTTTTCGAAAAACAATACAGATATCCCGGTAATCCTCTATCCAGATCTCCCTGCCACAAAGCATCACTACCAAGTCCCAGACCATTGCGCTCTGAACATGCGCCATTCGGGAACCACACGGTACGATCAGAATCTACAAGGCCCATTCCATCGATACCTAAATCCTCTAAAACTTGTTCTGCCTGTTCCTTTCCATCTTCCTCTGTAAAGGTGATCTTGTCCATGCACTTTCGATACGCATCTGCCAGTTCATGAAATTTCTCTGTATAGCCGTTGGTATCCATGCCAAAGCTACTGTAATACTCACTCTGCATTTCCTCAGTTTCTATTGTTTCTTCTTCTATAAAATTAGAACCCTCCATCCAGAGAAAACTACTGTCATTGTCAATTTCCTGATTATACCGCTCTGCTTCTATATATGCCTTCCTGTCCTCGCCCACATCTGCAGTAAAATAATCCTCTGTATCTGTGTTTTCCAATTCAGTACTCATCCAACTCCGTGCCGCTTCCACACCGTGATCCTCTGTTTTTTTTTGAAATTTTATCTCCATCTTTTCCGGTGCAGACGCTTCATCCGGTGCAAGCTCCATCCCCTCTCGGGTTGCGTTTTGAATCCCTGCAATCGATGTAGAATATGCTGATTGCAAGTAACTTCCTTCCTTGCTGGAAATCCTGTCTAACACTTCCTGATACGCATCCTTTGTCACCATCTGTGGCATATATAGTTCCTCACCGTCCGTAAAATAATCAATCAATCCATTCAGTTCTTCCTGCGTTAACTCGTGATTTTGCATCTCTATGACTGGAAGATTGCCAATGCTTTGTTCGCCCAACTTAATATCTGCCTGGATAACCACACGGTCGTTGCTTTTCTTTTCTTCAAATTTCCAATGCGTTGGAACATTTGTCTCTCTCTTTTCTCCTTTTTTAAGAGGTTCACAGACAGCCGCCTCGCTAATCCCATCCACTTTGCTGACTACCGAACTCTCCTCTGGTGTTTCCTGACAGCTGGAAAGAATAATACACAACGCACCTACCATAATTGCTAGAACACTTTTTTTCATTTTTCCTCCATATATCTTATAGAATTGTCGCTTTTTCACGAAACTTCAATTATAAACTCTTTAACTTATAAATACCTTCCTGACACTATTAACGTTTTCGTATATTTTTTAGAAACAGACTACCTTATTTATTTTGGAATTTGCGCCAAACAATATGCACACATTCTCAAATTCCAACATCCTAAACATTTTTCTTTAATCATCTTACCATGGTTAAGTAGGAAACTCATTTTATCAAAATCAAATCCCGAATCCAAACTTCCGATGCACATTTCTGAATCTTCTTCCGAAACTCTTTCACATGGAAAAAATTCACCTTTTGTATCCACAAATAGTCTTCTAACTGCAGGAATGCATGGACCACCATGATGTGTTTTTTTGCCTTCAGCAACATGACTATGTAGCTGTTCATATAATAACTCAATATCTTGCAGTTCTCTTCGCAACAATCGACTTTGTGCATCCCATTTTCGCTTCTCTAATACAGATAAAATCATCTTTATATATGCTAGTCGATGTACTCTGAAATTTTTTTGTGTTATGCGCGACAATGTCTCATCTTTTAAACCAACTGGATTTACATAATTGAAATTCACTGTCCCTGCTTCAAACAGCTCTTCTTCCGAATAAAATCGATATATATTTTCAAGATCTGATGAAGAACTAATAACACAATTAAACAAAACTTTTGAATAGTACTCTTCATTGTAAGCTTTCAGTCTACTCAAATTTTCTAAAATAATGTCAAATGAACCTTTTCCTGTTTTAAATCTTCGATTTATATCGTGACTTTTCTTATCACCATCAAGGCTAATCATAAGATTAAACTCATATTTTACCAAAAATTCTATGACATCTTCTGTCATTAAAGTCCCATTAGTCGTCATAGTAAAAAGAATTTTTTTATCCCCTTTACGTTGTAAAATATAGGAAACACATTTCTTAATCAATTCAAATTCCAGAAGAGGCTCACCCCCATAAAATGATAATGCAAGTTGATCCGCTTTTTCGCTTCTTTTCAAATAAAAGTCTATTGCTTTTTTGGCTGTCTCGAAATCCATCCTATTTGACGTATGGGAACGATTATAGTAGTTTCCAGAATATGCACAATATTTGCATCTCAAATTACACTGCTGAGTTACCTGCAAAATCAGATTGCCCATATAATGTTCTGCCAACAAATGTAAGTTTTCTGTCTCAGGATGCTCAATTTCTTCTATCGCAGTCTCACGCAATAATCCGCTTTTCACAAACCGTCTTAACACTCCATCAGGAACCAATTTTGTCTTTTCCACAGTTTTTAATATCTGATATTCTTCATCATTCACCATAACTACAGAATCCAAAGAACGATCATAAAAATATTTCTGCATTGGTGTTTGAATGCATTTAATTAATACCTTTCCCATATTCTTTCCCCCGTATTTTTATTTTATCTGCGTCAGGACACCTGCATCCATCTCACAGATCGTATCGCAGAGCCATTCGATCTCCAGCATGTTATGTGCTGCGATAAGAATAGTCTTCCCTCGTTCCTTTAATCCCCGCAAAAGCTCGCAGACCTCTCCTGCCCCCTGCTTGTCCAGACCATTAAAAGGCTCGTCCAATATCAAAAGCTCCGGATCTTCCATGATTGCCTGTGCGATACCAAGACGTTCACGCATTCCAAGAGAATACTGTCCTACCTTCTTTTTAGACAGAGGATCAAGCCTAGGCACGCATCGTCGCCCTCACATCGTCATCGGAAATACGGTGTTTCAGAGACGCCAGTCTCTTTAAATTCGCAAAACCGCTGAGATCCAGAAAGAAGCCAGGGTTTTCAATGATAATGCCTACGGAATCTGGAAAGTCCAGCTCCTTCCCGATCTGTTTTCCCCCTACGAGCACTGTGCCGCTCTCAGGTTGTAAAAATCCACAGATGCATTTAAACATTACGGTTTTCCCTGAACCGTTAAACCCCATAATCCATGAATCTTCCTTTTTCAAAATCATGGGTAATGTTCTTTAATACTTTTTCTTTTTGAAAGGATTTTGTCAGTCCCTTTCAACCTGATTGCATATTCCATTTTGCCCTCCATTTATTCGTTTGTCTGCGTAAAAGAGAAATTATAGCCCTTAATTCGGACGGCTGACAAGCCGATCAGCGCTATGATTAATATTGCAAATATGAACATGCTCATCCGATCCCTGGCAGGTAATCATAACCAAAGCTGTGCATGGGAAAGGTAGCTTGGTTCAACGGAGACAGCCAGCCGCAGAACACGTTCGCCCTATATTCCTGACTTTCTGTAAAATGAAACAGTTTCCGGAAAACATCTGGGTTCAGCAGGAGCCCATACAGACTGACTGCAAAAGCACCGATCACCCCTGCCATATTTCCCGCAGCCAGATTTAAAAACAACATGAGAACTGCGATAAAAAGAGTATATAAAAGTACAAGTCCAAACACTATGCTGCGCACATATAAGGAGTTGAGCTTTCCATTGTTTTTATGGAAACAGGAACGGTTATGCTCTCCCCACCGCCATAGCCCAACATTGCCGCTGTTTCGCTCCACACATTTCCCGTAAAGGAAAAGGGAGCTCCCATAATTCCAAGCATCACAGCCAAAAAAATATTATAGATCACAGTCGCCAGGATCACATAGATAATCTGACCCGCAAGCCATATCTTCCGTTTTGTGCGTACAAGCCAATACGGAGTTGCCTGACTGATAAATGGCATGTCCGCAAAGAGCAGGATTAAAAGCAGGGAGGACAGCATAACAGAGGATGCATCCCCATATGTCCAAATAAACGGCTCGAATACCTGAAGGATTGTCTCATATTTTATCGCATGGGAAATAATCTGATCCGACAGCATCAGACATAATATAGCTGCCAAAATAAAGGTCATCCAGATCCTCGGACTTTTTTTCCATCCATAGAAATTCTGGCCTGCAATCCAAAAAGCCTGTTTAATATCACGCATACCGCAACCTTCTTTCTATTGCGCACATAAAGATCAGTGCCGTTAAAAAACTTCCAACCGCTAATATAGCAATGCAGAAGATATCATTGTAGTAAATAGACGCCGCCCAATAGCGGGGACTCAGAAAGAATGCTTTTTGATAGTAACGCTCCTGAAATACGGTCAGGACATAATAAAGAATAAAAGGAACGGCATAGGACATATAGCGATTTTTTGTTATGACAGCCGACGTACCGCCAATTAGCGCCCAAAAAGCGCCATTTAAAAACAATCTCAGAAAGCTTACCGCCGTTCTGCCCACAAGCACTGCCATCTCATAATTTCCGTCAATCAGAGAAGGATACTGACCGAACCTCAGTATACAGATTACAAGAAGGAACACCATGGCTAAAAAAGCTGTCAAACCTCCGGAGACCAACAATCCTGCTGCTTTTCCTACGAGATACTGTTTTCTCCCTGAACGGATATAACTGAACAGAAAAAAACGACTGTGCAGCTCAGCCTCCGTATTCTCTCCACCCGCAAAAGCAACGGCAATGGGAACAAACAGAAGCATATTAACGCTGTTCATACAATAGGTGTATGCTACGAACCAGCCTGGTCCTTCTGCAGATCCGCCTGCATTTATGATCTTCTGCAACATCTCATGCTCAGACATCAGGGTAGCCGAAACGATTAGAAAAATCCCCAAAATAAAGCGAATGCTTCGAATATTGTTTTTTATGTCCGTTGCCAACACATTTCTCATACGCTTTTCTCCTCACTTCAAACAGCTATAGACTTGATTTTTTTATTTTTATAAAATCCTAGTTTTTTGCAATAATATCACTATTTGTATAAAACTACACTCCTTATCAAACAACAGTTAAGGACTTGCAAAAACTGTTGTTCCTACTGAAAGCATTGCAACAGCTGTAAAAATTGATAATATTTTAAATTTTCTATTATTCTAAGTTCTACAAATACATAAGCCGCCAGTTAAGTACGATTAGTTTTATTATAATTCAATAAATTCCATCCAACTTTCCACATTTTATTGTACAATTTTACCATTTATATAATAACATGTCAACATTTAATGAACGTTTATAACAAAAAAATGCAGGGCTATAAAAAACTAAAGAAATTGCTCTATTTTACAAAATTATATCCTATTTTTCAATTCCAACTCAATTTTCCCTCAATGTCTTTTTCCTCCAACTTTCGTATGCTTATCTCACAGCAAAGCAGTACCACACCGGTACAGCCTGCTGAATTAATCAATACGAAAATGGAGGTGTTTTTTATGCGAGAACTCAGAAACACAAAAATCATTGCTGTAGATCACGGCTACGGCAACATGAAAACAGCAAATACCGTCACACCAACCGGAATCAAAGCCTATGAAACAGAACCCATCTTCACCGGGAATATTCTGGAATATAACGGCATTTACTACCGGATTGGCGAAGGACACAAAGAATTTATCCCAGATAAAGCTATGGACGAAGAATATTATCTTCTAACTCTCATGGCGATTGCAAGGGAACTGAATGTCTTTTCCATCCGTGAAGCAGACGTTCATCTGGCTGCCGGGCTTCCTCTGACATGGATCAGAAACCAGAGAGAAGATTTCCGTTCCTATCTGCTCCAGAATCCAGAAGTCCATTACCGATTTAACAGCAAAGAGTATCATCTCCGTTTTGTGGGATGCAGCCTTTACCCGCAGGGATATCCGGCTATCGTAAACCGACTTGGAGATTTCAAGGGGACAAATCTTCTTGCAGATATCGGCAACGGAACCATGAACATTCTGTATATCAATAATAAGAAAGCACAGGAAAGCCGGTGCTGGACAGAAAAGTTTGGCGTAAACCAATGCATGATTGCCGCTAAAAACGCTGTTCTGGACAACTTCGGAGTAAAGATTGAAGAATCTACCGTAGAGCAGATTCTGCGGTTTGGAACCGCTGACATTTCAGCGTCTTATCTGGATTGTATTACTGCTGTTGCCAGACAGTATGTCACAGATATTTTTGCCACGCTCCGCAAATATGAATACAATCCTGGCCTGATGCGCCTGTATGTGGTCGGAGGCGGTGGATGCCTGATCCGTAACTTTGGAGCGTATGACAAATCACGAGTTACCATCCTTGATGATATCTGTGCCACTGCCAAAGGTTATGAATCTCTGGCTTATATGAGCCTGAAAAGGAGGGGATAAGCCATGCAGAACCATATCCGCAACACAAACCTGCGATTTAATCTGGACAAAGACCAGCAGCGGAGAGCCTGGGAATATTTACAGACGATGGACAGACAGAATTTTAAATCTTACAGCCAGGTATCTCCCTTGCACTGGTCGATTATTTTGACCGCTACTACCGCACTCAGGCTGATCCTATCTGGAAACAAGGGAACGGGAAGAACTTTTTGTGAAACAGATTGTAGAAGCAGTAGAACACAGCCTGAAACAGTCATTGCCGATTTTTCTGTCCGGGCTGACTGCAGGCATGTTGGAAAGGGAATCCCCCATCAGGATGCCCTTTCCAGCTCCTGAAAAAGAACAGCCGGATCGTGATATAGACTGGGATTTTCTTGGAGAATAAACCATTGTGATTGGAGGTGAACACATGACGGACTTTCTGACAGCAGACACAAGCCTGCCATCTTATATGATGTTTCCCCGTTTTCTTCTGGACATGGAAATAAACGAAACTGCCAAAATGCTTTATATGATCCTGCTCGACCGTGCAAGGCTTTCCCAGAAAAATGAGCTGGTCAGATACAAATGGTCATGTGTTCCTCTACTTTACGATTGAAGCACTGGCAGAAGTTCTCCACAAAAGCCAGATGACGGTGAAAACTGCTCTGGCAGTACTGGAAAAACAAGAGCTTATCTTCCGAAAACGGCAGGGACCCGGACACCCTAATCGGATCTATGTAAAAATCCCGAAAGAAACCCTCAGCAATACAGACAGAATTCTTTCCTCAAGACAGACAGAAAACTGTCCTATTGACAGACAGGATTCTTTCCCTGATACAGACAGAAAACTGTCCAGTAATAAGAAAGAGATAAAAAAGAACCATTTAACAATAAGAGGGAGTAAAGAGCCACGCTCACCCTATGGAACATTTCAAAATGTTTTTCTGTCAGAGACGGAGCTGGAAAATATCCGGCAGACAATCCCTGACTGGCAGGACTATATGGAACGCTTATCCGGTTATATGGCTTCTACCGGAAAGCAATACCAAAACCATGCAGCTACCATCATCCGTTGGGCAAGACAGGATCATCCTGTTTCCCGGCAACGAAATTATGAAAGTGAGGAATACGAAACATTATGACAACATTTACAGAAAAACCAACAGCTATCACACCAAACAGAGAGCTTCAGTCTGATGAATATTTTAACGAAACAAATCACCTGATCTACTGTTCCAAATGCAATACGCCAAGACAGTGCAGGCATGAATTACAGGGAAAGGTTCTTATTCCTTCCATCGCTGTAAGTGCCAGCAGGAGATCTTTGAACAGGAGGAAGCCCAGAGAAAACTTCATGAAAAGCAA
>ENA-OQAN01000325-OQAN01000325.1-human-gut-metagenome-genome-assembly--contig:-NODE-325-length-25951-cov-8.289421_pt1 | contig 25951 bp, 32 predicted proteins | sample MGYA00242735_ERZ504527 | MGnify/ENA primary metagenome ERZ504527 (study PRJEB26092, sample SAMD00036230) | human gut metagenome | host: Homo sapiens | study: EMG produced TPA metagenomics assembly of... | reverse complement strand
ACAGCGGCTTTTATGATTTAGCCACAGCCTATCAGTCAGTGCACGTCAACTATTGAAAGCGCCGTATACCGAACGGTACGTACGGTGCTGTGAGAGGACAGCGGTTAGCCACCGCCTCCTACTCGATTTTCTGCCAGAGGGAAGATTACAAATTTGAGGTCAGATACTATCCTCTCTGAGAATCAGATTGTTCTCGACAGTAATGCTGAAATCGGAGAATAATGATGAGCCTTTGAGAATTGCAAAGGAGCAAGTATCTACGTTTGCACACATTGGTAAATGATTTATTTTTATATCCAATTTTGTACCACGAGAATTAAGCAAACCTTTACACAGGTTTTGCTCTAATTCATTTTTGGGTACACGAAAAGAAATCATCACTTTTCCGGTGTCTAACAGACAGATTTGTGCTTTAAATTCAATTCCTTTGTATTCAAACTCCACATCTGTAAAATGAGGTGGCTTTTCCTCGATAATAAGTACAGACATAATCAATAAGTCAGAGAAGATGATACATCAGGTGCGGTAAAAGAAACTCCTTTAGCATCAATCATAAAACCGCTGAGTGTTGCCGTATTGGTTCCACGCTTTGTTGTTACTCCCATGATGTTGCCAGAAGCACTTCCGTCAAACTCAATATCTCCAAGCAAGTAAAATCCTCCACGATTCGTGGTAACATCTCCTGCAAAAGTCATAAGTCCTTTGGTATAAGAAGTAATGCCCCAATAAATTTGTGAACGGTTAACCCAATAAATGGCTGCTGTTCCTGCATCACCGTATGCTGTTGAATAAGGAATGACTTCCGTTTCTGGATCATAAACAATAGTTTCGCCATCCTCATTGATGTAAAAGTGAACAATAGAAATCTCGGAGTTTGGATCAGGCGCAGGTGCATCATCAGGCAGCAAGATGGTAATGTTTGCGACGGTGCTCCTTTTGTATCTGCGGCAAAGGCGGTAACACTCATGGAGAGTAGCATAACAACGGATAACAGGACACATAATGCTTTTTTCATAGATTAACTCCTTTCGTTTGGTATCAATGCCCATTGAGAGCATGGAAAATTAGTAGATAAAACCATCGGCAGCGCATAACCTAAACATCGACTATATAAGCTATGCGCTTGTCCTGCTGATTTTAAGTCGCAGCCTCCATAGTGGGCAAGAGAAATAAGCAGACCCACACAAATGCTCCCATAAAGTATTTACCGTTGCCATCGCTTATTTCACCTCCTGTTTTGTGGATTTACTTGTATAACGGACAGACACAGAAAAAGGGACAATCTTTTTCTAAATTTTTTAGACGGTGCGTTCGGTAGAAGTTGCATCAATCTTGTCTACCCCAGTTGTGACAACTACTCTGGTGCGGTATGTAATACCCATTGTGCCGGTGTAAGTTTTGGTAATGCTAACCGATCCAGTTCCATCAATCGACCATGAGGTGACGGGTGTCCAACCATTCCCAACTTTCTTTTCCAGATAGAGGGTACCTACGGATGATGTCGTCGATTTTTTTGGTGAAATGTATACCGACACAGAAATCTGCTTGCCAGAGATTGAGATAGACGGGACAACAACATTGGTGCTTTCCCATCGGGGAGTAATGGTTTGTATCGAACCTGTTTGCGACATACTCTCAGGCGCATTTGATGCCGCCGATGCGGGTACGGCATGAGCGGTCATCAGTAGAGCGGTAGTTAGTGCCAATGTGACAATTTCTTTTTTCTTCATAAATAAAATCCTCCTTGTGCATTATTGGTATCACCCATATAACGCACAAGGAGGAAAAAAGGGACAATGCTTTCGTGTTCCCATAAAACAGTATTTGCAAATGCTCCCGCAATGGGGAAGATTGGGCGCGACTTCGGTCACGCCTTTTCTTTTGCTTCCAAATCATCCAGAGGGATATATACTCCTCTGTTAATTGTCCAATAATCCTTATAAGCGTAACCGTCCATTGTCCCAACCAACAGCTTCGTTGACTTCTTAAATCCTACTCTTTTCATTGCTTCAATTCTTTCAACTGCATAAACAGGAACTTTTGTAATTATTTCCTCGCACTCAAACAAATCAAATGTAGGTGGTACAATAAGATTCATAATTGTAAAAATTTCTTCTGAAGTTTCATATTCACTTTTCAAATCAAGTCTAAGAACACCCACATGATTAAAGTTGTCGTTTGCACTACGATGAAACACTTCAATCGTGCCGATAGCTTCATGCTTTTCTTTGTCAATAATTGTCCACCTGACAAACCATTTGGATGAATAGGAACTAAGCCAAAACTTAATAGCTTGTCTCATTCGATCTTCATTTGGATAATAGAAATTATCTCCATGACAATTATCGCTGTTGAAAAACGGTAGTGCATTTTTATCACTATACACGCTTACAAGATCCTCGGCATCATCAAGTTGCGAAAACCTCAGTAGAAATTTATCATTTTCAAAAGCTGGACAGTTTTCATATACGTCTGACATTTTATTATACCTCCTGAAATTTTGATTTGTTCAGCTAAGATGAGTATATCATTCTGTTGTTATACCAGCGGCAATTTTTATCAGTTCGTCCATATCAATAGAGCCATATATAGAAAAGAAATCGCCATCCCGCTCATAGCAAATATAATTCAAATCATCTTTCTTGAAGTAGTAGCCAATCACACCATCCTTGTCAAACGATTCAATTTCTGTATTTTCTGCGTCGGCGTAAATCCTTGTATCTGATTTACTAAGAAGAATATTAAAATAACTCGATTCGTTGATGGCATATTCATAGGCAAGCATTTCCGGCTGTTCAACCGTATTCTTCAATTCCGCCCCGTCGGGAAGATAGGTAGGCTTATAGCTCTGCAAATCGGGCTTTGTGTTTTCCCCGTCGCTTTGCAGTTCAAAGATACTGTATTTTTCAAATGTCTCGACTATCCACGCAATCACTTTTTCCCTGATCTTTGCATTAGTTACCATAGCCGTTGAGAACAACAGGGTTATGGTAATTGCTGCGACTGCAACAGCTTTGCCGAACCGTCTGAACACAATATGCGTTCGGCTCTTTCCGGTACTACTTACAGCAGCATCCTCTTTTAGCTCCGTGCGTAAATAGTCTTTCATAGCAATTTTACAGGCGCGATTGAGAGAAGCATCCGAAATCACTTGCTCCGAGCTAAGCCCCATGCTTGTAGAAAGTAGTTCACGGTAAAAGCGGAAGCGACCCTTTGCATTTTTCATTTGGAAAAACTTTTCAGTTTCTTGGGGAGATAGCCGGAAGCAGTATCTACTAAATAATAGAACAATTCCCTGATGCGGCAAGTGCAGAATCTTTTCGCTTAATTCTCGGATCTTTGCTTTCGGCAAATCTACACAGGAGCAGGCGTCATTATCGGCGGCAGAGCGAACTTCTATATCCTTTTCAAAGCTGGCATTTGCTGCTTCATGCAGCATGGTTTGCCAATTCATATCCATATCGTCACCTTTCCTCATACAGTTTTTGGAGCTTCTTGACGAGCCGCTGCCCACGTTTTTTTTGCGGCATCCTCGAAATGTTCAGCAATTCACCAATCTCTCTATATCCCATTTCCAGCGTATAGCGAAGATAGATAAAATGCCGATCATCGGGATTAAGCTGATCTATTACCTCAGTCAGCCTATGTACATCTGCATTGTGAATACATTCATCTTCAATATCGTCCGTGTCCTCGTCCGAAATATTGTCCCAGTAATCAATGTGAACACTCTGTTGTAATTGACGTAGTACGTCAATAGAAGCATTTTTCACTATGGTAACGCAGAAAGCGGTCATTTGGGGACAGGGTAAATCAGAAATTTTTTCGATGTTGTCCATGATTTTTATAAATGCAGTGGACACGACATCCTCTGCGGCTTCCTCTGACTTCACAATATTAAACGAAATGCGCTGGAAGTGGATATGATGCTCATGGAATATCCGCTCTACCAGCGCACGTTGTTCATCATTCAAAACACTAAATAGGAGTATCATCATATAAGTTTCCTCATGGATAGCCCTGCAGCCATCCATTCTAAGTGAGCAAGTAAATTTATTCTTGCACATTATGGGTATTCGTTACAGCGTCTGCTTGTTTCAAATTATACCACAAGAATGTTGCGCAGGAAAGTGGCAACCCATTAACAAGGTATGAATCAAAAATAATTTCAAAAAAGTTTGTCCCTTTTTTTGATCTTGACCGTTATATGGGTAAAAGGACACGACAGGAGGTGAAATAAGCGATGACACAGGTTACTACTCTGCATAGGATTATGCGCGGGGCTGCTTATTTCTCCTGCCCACTATGGAGGCTGCGACTTAAAATCAGCAGGATAGGCGCATAGTTTATACATGAAATATTGCTATGCGCATATTTAGGAAAGACAAAGCAGGATGTTTTCAGATAATTAAGTGAAAGGAGACTTATAATGAAAAAGATATTAAGTGTTTTGCTTGCTTCTTTATTATTGCTTTCGACAAGTGCCACCGCTTTTGCTATGGAAACTGAGACTAATGCAGATAATTGGTTGGTCAGTGCGAATCAGCATCAAATCATTCATAACGCTAAGATTGCTGCAGAAACAGGTCAAAATGTTACTCTGACAACAAAGATTCTGTCGGATCTAAGTGATAATCATTTTGAACTTGTCGAAGTGGGTGATACAGGATATATGATTTTCGACCCACAATCAGGCAAGTATTTGGAAGAAGCATTAGATTCGCCTTCTCCATATTTGGGACTTTCAGAAAACTTATACTACTTTGGACCCCTTAACTATTATCAACTGTCGGGTGATAAATTTGTTCACACAGTAATTCATAACGAATACGATATGTCTTTTGCTGAATGCCGTTCTTTACAATCTGCATTTGATACGGCATTACAAAACTCTCGTACACAGAAAGATACAGAAGTATTAGCCCTTATGCAAACGAATCTAAATTCGAGGGCAAGTGTTAATAGACTGCAATCTCATTTTTCAGCACGTGCAACAAATAAGTATATTCCAAACTACAAATATATCAAAAATGCAATTTATCCTGCAAACGAGAATAACACCTGTGGATATACAGCAGCGTGTTTGATTTTGAATTACTGGCATAAAGTTAAGGGAAATGTCATTGACAGTTCATTCCTTGATTCTAATGGTAATTTAAAAACTACTGGAAACACTTTGCAAGACAAGTTACTCTCTTATGGAAAATCGAATTCCTCTTGGGGATTAACTATTCGAGATGTCTTAATCGACTATTGCAATGAGTATGGAGTTGCGGCAACTTCAACATACTATGTAACAAATTTCGATATTTTTGCAGAAGTTGGTCGAAACCGTCCAGTAATTGTATTCGGATATTTTCCTGATTCTCCTGGGCAAGTTCAAAGTCGTGGAAAAGTATTTCATGCAGTTACCGCTTATGGAACATCAACAAGCGGGCTTGTTACTAAACTAATTGTCCATTACGGATGGTCTGGTTACAGTCACGTCACATTAGACGGTGGTTTAGTCGGTTCAAGTACACAGTTTGTATTAAATTAAAAAAGGAAGTTAAGTATGAAGAAAGTCTTTACATTTTTTCTCGCAATGGCAATTATATTTGGAATTTCTGGTTGTGGAAAGAAAGAATATATTGTTTTTCCTTTTTCTGCATCAGATGTTGTGAAAATTGAAACGTACTATTCTAACTCAGAGGCAGACACCAAGGAAAAAACGCTAACAGAAGAAGCGGATATTGACTACCTATATACGTTTTTTTCTGAGCTGCCTGTGAAAGATGCAAATTCAGATTCTACTAACGACGGTAGTACAATAAAATTCGTGTTTGATCTTTCAGATGGGACGAATTACGAACTTGTTTACATTGGTATTGCAACAAAAAAGGGATACCTACAATCTGAAACTTCTGATTTTTATTATTTTACATCTTCTGACATCATTGGTGTTTGGGCAAACTTATCTAAGATGCGGCTTGACTTTTAACAATCCCTACGATTGGAAACAGCTTAGCACAAAAAACGCGGGGCGCAGCAGTCATCATCGGCTGCCGCGCCCGCGTCATCTTTTACTCTGCGTCTGAAAGCGTCATGGTGAACTGCGCTTCCTCAAATGCTGCGTCGGTTATGTTTTGCAGTTTATGGATCGTCTGCTCTGCCAGCGGACGCATAGCTGCGTCCATATCCGGCAGTGCGTCGGAAATCGCCGCAATCGTTCTGCGGCAGTCGTGCTTGTGGTAAATGCAGATGGTTGATTGAATACGTTCTTTTACTTCTGATGCGGAAACACCTTGTTGATGTGCAATCGCTTTAAACACCTGTTTTGTATCACGTTTTTTGATACCAAATATCTAACCACAATCTTTTTGACTAAATTATTTCCATTTGGTAATACCCCAAAAACGTGAACAGAAAAAGACGCTAATGTATATACTATTCTAATTACTAACTAGGATGGGATTGATGATGCCCATATATATTATGTGAATAGGAAAGAGTATGTTGATTGGGCAGTTAAGGTGCTTACAGTCGTTCGAAGCGTATGGAGCACGTTTTCAGGTGAAGGAGCGAGCGAATGGAGAGAATCGGTTCACAAAGAATTTATAAAAACAGGAATAACTCCTAAAGATTATTTGGATTTTGTATGTAGTATTTTGCACATAAGCAGAAAAGTAAAAATAATTCTTCTGGATGGGACAGTCCAAGAGGCAAAGATATTAGATTTTCTTGATATGAGTTATGATTTGACGGATGGGCGAATCGAGGAAAGTATTGAATCTGGTCATCCAGTCTGTTACTGTTGGTGCAGTAGAAATGTTTGGTGGCGGTGCAGCCGCATGGAGAACTATCGCATTTATTTACTGTATTATAGGTATTATTACCAATACACTTGCTGTATTTTCGGTAAAAGAGCTGTCAGATGAAGAATTAAAAGATGACAGTGTGGCAGGAGAGGAAGATGACAAACTTTCTTTTAAGCAGACAATAAAACTTCTCTTTAGTAATAAATATTTTTCAATGATTTGTGTGATCTATATTCTTCAGCAGCTTCGTGCTTCTATGGTGAATGTAGGAATCTTTTTTATGACATATGTATTGCTGAATAAGAATTTGTTCGGTGTATTTTCATGGGCGAATAATATTCCTTTGATCATTGCACTTGCCGTTACACCTGCACTGGTTTCAAAAATGAAAGGAATGTATAAGTTAAACAAGTATAGTTATATGCTTGCTACAGTATGCCGTTTGATGGTTGCAGTGGCAGGTTATCTGGGAAGTGTTCCGCTGATGCTGTTATTTACAGTTCTTACATCCCTCGGAGAAGGACCGTGGCAGGGAGACATGAGTGCAGTAATTGCACAGTGTTCAGAACATACTTATTTAAAGAGTGGAAAGCGGATTGACGGTTCCATGTTCTCCTGTACTTCATTAGGTGTAAAGCTCGGTGGAGGTATTGGTGTTGCACTTTCAGGCTGGCTGCTTGACATAAGTGGATATATTAACCTTGATAATGCGGTTCAGCCGGATAGCTGTATCAATATGATGTATTTTATGTATCTGTGGCTTCCGTTTATATTTGACATTATTATTACAGTCATTCTTTCATTCCTTAATGTAGAGAGTGCAAATATGAAATTAAAAGAAAATATGCAGAATCAGTAATGAAAATAGCCCCTGGAGTTTGACTTTAGGGGCTATATAGAAAATAAGAAAAAAAGGAGAATTATTATGAACGCTGATATGAAATGGTTAGACAATCCGGAAGTGTTCCGTGTAAACCAGTTGGACGCACACAGCGACCATTGTTACTATATGGATTATGCAGATATGGAAAAATCAGAAAATCCTTTGATGCAGTCATTAAATGGACAATGGGAGTTTGCTTTTAGCAAAAATGTAATGGACAGACCGGAAAATTTCTATGAGGAAAATTTTGATGCATCTTCATTTGATAAGATTATGGTTCCGGGGCATATCGAACTGGCAGGCTATGACAAAATACGCTATATCAATACGATGTATCCGTGGGAGGGAAAAGAATATCACAGGGGTGCGTATAGTATGGAGAGTACCGGGGACGAGGCAGGAATGTTTTCCGAGGCAGAGTATAATCCTGTCGGATCTTATATCAAACGATTTGATTTGAGTGAGCAAATGCGTGAAAAGAAAATCCGTATCTGTTTTGAAGGTGTGGAAGAAGCGATGTATCTGTGGCTGAATGGTCAGTTTGTAGGATATGCGGAGGATAGTTTTACACCGTCAGAATTTGATCTGACACCATTTATCAGAGAAAAAGGAAATGTGCTGGCAGTTCAGGTTCACAAAATGAGTACGGCAGCATTTTTGGAGGATCAGGACTTTTTCCGATTTTTTGGAATTTTTAGAAATGTAACTTTAAAAGCAGTGCCAGAGGTGCATTTGGAAGATGTATGGTTTCAGCCAACACTAAACAAGGACAATATAAGCGGCAGGGTATCGGTAAAGATGAAAGTATCTGCTCCAGAAGGAAAGAAAGTATCTGCCCATTTGGTTTTAAAAGACAGAGAGAATAATCAGGTGGCAGAGGACAATATCACCTTAGAGGAAAAAGCTGGAAGTCTTGTAGGAGTGATAGATACTGAGGTTGGAAGTGTTAAGGCATGGGATAATTACTGCCCATATCTGTATCACGCATATGTAGAGCTTAGAGGCGAAGATGGAGAAATATTAGAGATAATTCCATATGACATAGGTTTCAGAAGACTGGAAATGATTGACAAGGTAATCTATTTAAATGGTAAACGTCTTGTCATTACCGGAGTAAACCGTCATGAGTGGAGTGCAAAGACAGGAAGAAGCATCAGTATGGATGAAATGACAGCAGACATTGATTGTATGATTAGAAATAATATCAATGCAGTACGCACATGCCATTATCCGGATCAGATACCGTGGTATTACCTGTGTGATAAAGCTGGTATTTATGTAATGGCAGAAACGAATATGGAAAGTCATGGAACATTCCAGAAACTTGGTGCGATTGAACCATCGTGCAGCGTACCTTGTTCTATTCCGCAATGGCGGGAGGCTGTTGTTGACAGGGCTAGGAGTAATTTTGAAACTTTTAAAAACCATACAGCAATTCTTTTCTGGTCTTTAGGAAATGAATCTTATGCGGGTGATGACATAGAAGCAATGAATACTTACTTCAAGGAAAAGCAGGATGGCAGATTTGTTCATTATGAAAGCTCTTTCTATGACCGTAATTATGAGGAAACCATATCAGATGTAGAGAGCAGGATGTATGCAAAGCCTTATGAAGTGGAGGAATATTTAAATAATAATCCAAAGAAACCGTATCTTTTGTGTGAGTATATGCATGATATGGGTAATTCGATGGGAGGACTTGGTACTTATATGAAGTTAATAGATAAGTATGAGATGTACCACGGTGGATTTATCTGGGATTTCATTGATCAGGCACTTCTCGTGAAAGATGAAGTGACAGGAAAAGAAGTTTTGCGTTATGGCGGGGACTTTGATGATAAGCTTCTGATTATGAGTTTTCAGGAAATGGAATTGTATTTGCAGACCGTAAGGAAAAACCAGCTATGCAGGAAGTGAGGTATTACTATGGCTTATACAGATAAGAATAAATTGAGAGTTGTATATGGAGATTATACACTTGGTGTACATGGAGATGGGTTTGACTATATATTCTCTTATTCACAGGGCGGTTTGGAGTCTATAGTAAAAAACGGTTATGAATGGCTGTATCGTTGTCCAAAGCCTACTTTTTGGAGAGCATTAACAGATAATGACAGAGGCAGCAGGTTTCACATTAAAAGTGGAAGCTGGCTCGCATCGGATATGTTCATTGACTGTAAAAAAACTGAAGTTATTATGGATGGTGAATTGCAAAAGCAGTATGCTCCGGACAATAACAGCTATGGCGGTGATGTGGCTGCCGGGGAAATAATTGTGAAATATACTTATGAGACTGTCAGCAATCCAGTAACAACAGTCATTGTATCTTATACCATTGATGTAACTGGAAATATCAAGGTGGATGTGGATTACACAGGAGTAAAGGGACTGCCGGAACTTCCGGTATTCGGAATGAGGTTTATTATGCCGACACTTGCAGATAAATATATGTACAAGGGATTATCGGGGGAAACCTATCCGGACAGAAAGGCAGGGGCAGAAAAAGGAATTTATGAGGTATCAGATTTGAGCCTGACACCATATCTGGTTCCACAGGAATGTGGTATGAGAATGGATACAGAGTGGCTGGAGATTACAAGACATACAAGTCTTGATAATAGCAGAACGGATAGTTCACCACAGACATTAAGAATAGAAGAAAACGACAAGGCATTTGCTTTTTCGTGCCTGCCTTATACAGCATCAGAGATTGAAAACGCAACACACCATGAGGAACTGCCACCAGCAAGAAGAACAGTCCTTTGTGTCTATGGTGCAGTAAGAGGAGTCGGTGGAATTGATAGCTGGGGAAGTGATGTGGAAGATGATTATCGGATTAGTGCAGAAAAAGACATTCACTATTCCTTCATTATCCGCTAAGTTTGTTTGAGGAGTTGCTTGCAAGTGTTATTGGTATATGAGAACAGAACTGATGGAATAGTGGTAGAGTGGAAGAAAACAGTGCATTTTCCACCACATTTACATGAAGCAATAGAGGTAGTGTATGTAACGGATGGGGATATTGAACTTGGAGTTGGACAAGAATTGTATCACATGGATGAGGGTGATTTTGCAATCGTGTTTCCAAACGTAATACATCATTATCAAGTATTTGGGAAAAAAGAAAACAAGGTAATATACCTGTATCTTGATCCGACACTGTTTCCTTCCTATTATAAAGAGTTGCAGATATACAGCCCGAAGAACCCGGTTGTAAAAAAAGAGCAAGTGCATCCTGATGTAGTAAATGCCATAAAATATCTGGCAGGAATAACAGAGGGGAATCCCATGCTGATACAGGCTTATGTACAGATGATTCTTGCCCATGTTTTCGCAGAAATGCCAATGGTTGATAAAAGCACAGTAGGGAGTGATGACCTGATTTATAATGCGGTAGAATATGTAGCTAAAAATTTTAGAGAGAAAATCAGTCTTGAAAAAATGGCATACGATTTGTGTGTAAGCAAATATGTGTTATCAAGAATGTTTGCAAAAACATTTCACTGTAATTTTAGTAAATATGTGAATGGAGTCCGGTTAAATTATGCAGTTGCGGCACTGGAAAACACAATGGATTCCATTACAAATATATGTCTTGATTGTGGGTTTGAAAGTCAAAGAACTTTTAACCGTGTTTTTAAGGATAGATACAAGATTACACCAAGAGAGTACAGAAAAAGGATGGAACACAATAATAGAAACGGCAGCTTGGGGGTACGCAGATGATTAAATATCTTACAATGACGATTGAAAAACAAAAAAACATAGCTTTGATTGCTCATGATGGGAAAAAACAGGATATGTTGAAATGGTGTATGGACAATAAAGAAATTTTACAGCAACATAATCTGTCAGGAACCGGAACGACTGCGAGAATGATAGCAGATCATGTAGGATTAAAGATAAAAGGATATAACAGTGGTCCATTAGGTGGAGATCAGCAGATAGGGGCAAAAATTGTAGAGGGAAATATCGACATGGTTATTTTCTTCTCCGATCCACTGGCAGCACAGCCACATGATCCAGATGTTAAGGCACTTCTTAGAATTGCACAGGTGTATGATATACCGATTGCAAATAATATTGCAACAGCGGATTTTATGATTCATTCCACGCTTATGAATGAACAGTATTCACATCAGATTGAAAATTTTAAAAATACTGTGGATGTCAGAGTAAAAGAAATGCAGTGATGGATATGATAAATAGCCAAAAAACGTCCGCTAATAGGATTTACAACAGAATATAAAGCAGATAAAGACGAATGGTATCAGATGTGCCATTCGTTTTTTTAATAAAAGCACAAATTAACCTACTTACGAGCATAAAATGATGTGCGTTGGGTTGTTTTCTGGACTATGAGAATCAAAGTCCCATTGATATGATTAACATGGAAAAGAGGTGCAAAATCTTGGATACAGGAAGAAAAGATGCCAATATACAGATAGGAAAGAGACTAAGAGAGGCAAGACTGAATATGAACCTCGAAAAGTCAGAAATTGCGGATGTATTGGGTGTTACGGTGGAACATTATCGAAAGCTTGAGGCGGGTATAACGGGAATATCTGTAGATAAAGTGCTGACACTCTATCATAAATATGGAATTGATCCTACATATCTGATAACAGGTGAGAGCAGTATGAAAGATTTTAATCTGGATTACTATGTTGCAAACAGCACAAAGGAGCAGAGAAATGAGTTCTTTGACCGTGTGCTGGCTTATTTATCTAAGTTGATTAGATAAATTGAAGTGCTTCCTACTTCCAAGCCCGAAAAGGAGGAAGTGTTATGCTTAATATTGCGGTCTGTGATGACAGCAGAACAGATGTAGAAATGCTGGAAAGTGCTTTTGATAAGTTAGCGCAGTACCAGTTTTCTTATGAAGTGTATTTTACAGCGAAGGAGTTGCTGAAGCATGTTATAGATGATGGGGAAATGTATCATCTGTATATATTTGACATTGAAATGCCGGAGATGAATGGTTTGCAGCTTGCAAAAGAAATCCGGAAAATAGATGCCAAAGCATTGTTTGTATTCCTGACTGGATATACGCAGTATGTTATTGATGTTTTTGAGGTTATTACCTTTGACTATATTTCTAAACCGATTACAGTGGAAAAGCTGGAGTCCGTCCTTTTAAAAGCCATGCAGTATCTTCATATGATAAAGCGTGACTTTGTCTTTCAGTTCCGAAAAAATCAGTTTCGTATTAGCTGCGATGATATTGTGTATTTTGAGAAGAAAGGTCGTCAGGCAGTGATACATACGATTTCAGAAAATTTCAAGGCAAATATGACAACTGAAGAAATATGGAAACAGCTTGATGATAAGGTCTTTGCCCATATTCATGTATCATATATCATCAATCTTGGGCATATCAGGGCGATTGATGGAGATGAAGTAGTGATGGACAATGAAGAAAGACTTCTGATTGCCCGCTCCCATAAGCAGAATTTAAAAGAAAAACATATGGAGTTTGTAAGGAGGATGGTTTAAGGATGGAATATGTGATACGCTTTGCCATCAGCTGTTTGATCTGGCAGTGTTTATGTATTATTTTCATTCCAATAAGAAAATGAAACCAGTATCAAAGGTATGGATATGGGCTGGATTTACCATTGCTGCAATTATATGGACATTTGTCAGTAGCATAAAAAATCCGTATCTGAATCTTGCGACTCTTTTGATTGTGCTTATACTGTTATCATTTTATTATGAATCAGGAATGTGGACGAGAATTATAAATATTGTGACATTCATGGGTATTGGAATGCTGTTTGAACCTGTAGCCTTGCTGTTACTCCATGCTATGAATTTTCATATGGGAGAAAGTTATAAATATTATTTTGTAATGGTAATATGCAGCTTTGTTCGTGGAAATGTGATGTATATTCTGTCAAAATTGATTTCAAAGAAAGGGATGCAGATTGCTGATTTTCCGAAAGAAATTTTGGGTGTGCTTGTTATGGTATTTGCCTTTACGGTGTTGAACTGCTGCTTTGTTATTCTTTTGTCATTGGAAGCTGGCAGTGAAAAAAGCCTGCTTATGTGTGCCAGTATTGTAATTTCCATTGTCCTGACAGATTATTTTATGCTGTATATGATGGAACGTTTTAATTATCTTGTGCAAAAACAGTATGAGGATGCAATGTACAGGGAAGAAATGCACTATAAAGACATCTATTATGAAGAAGCAGAAAAACAGAATAAGGAAGTGCAGAAGTTAAAGCACGATATGAAACATAAATTGCATGAACTGTATCATCTGTTGGAAAATAGTGATGGGCATGAACTTTCAGAGAAAATCGGTGCGATGTGCATAGAATTTGAGCAGATAGATGAAAAGCAGTATTCTGATAATCCAATCGTAGATTCTGTGCTCCGCATTAAATTTGGCAGGGCAAAGGCAAGGGGGATAAAAGTAGAAACATCTATTCGTATTCCAAAGAAGATGCAGCTTGATCATGGGGATATAGGTGTATTGTATGGAAATCTTGTGGATAATGCGGTAGAAGCCTGTAGCAAGGTGCCGGAGGAACAGCGTTTTGTAAAGATTGAAAATAAGTACCAGTCGGGGATTTTGCTTCTTGTAATAACAAACAGCAAAACAGGAAAGAAAAATAAAAGCCTGAAAACAACCAAGAAAGATAATATCCGACATGGGCATGGTGTTCAGAGTGTCCGCAAAGTGGTAGAAAAATACAATGGAACGGTAAGTTTTACAGATAAAGGGGATATATTTGAGGTTTCAGCAATGCTCTATGGAATTGAAGTGAAGGAATAAATGCAAAGCGTTACACTTAAATGTCAATCTGTTACACTTTGCCGCATTTTCCTGTAAAGTATGATATAGTGCATTCATCAAATGCAAAGGAGGACATACATATATGTCAAAATTAAGAAGATTGATGAACCGACTCAGTCATGGAGCATTAACCAGCGTGGCAGCACTTGCCCTTACGGTAACTGCAACCAATATGAACCGTTGCTGCTGGTTTATTTTCGGACAGGACAAGTTACCGGATAATGCGAAAAAACTTAGAAAATTTTAAGGTGGTAACAGGGTATGATTGCTAAATTTGCAAAGAAGATAAATGAAATATTGATACAAAAGGAGATTGTGCAAAAAGAGGATGCAGAACTGTACCAATATGGGATAGAAAATGGCATTGTTGTTGCAGGAAACCTTTTGGCTTCTGGAATATTTGGCATTGTGACGGGGAGACCGGGACTTGTTCTGGTCTTCCTGTTATTTTATGCCTCGTTGAGAAGCTATAGTGGGGGCAGCCACTGTAAGAGTAGAATCGGCTGTTTTTTGATATCAATGGCAATTTTATTTATTCCGGTTTATACATATGAGCCTGTAATGAAAAATGTTCCTAATGCCGTGATTTTATTGATCGGAGTTCTTGCAGTGGTAATTATTATTGTCCTTGCCCCAGTGGAAAGTATCAATAAACCTCTTGATGAGGAAGAAAGAAAGTATTATGCAAGGGTAACACATTGCATAACAGCATTGCAGGTATGTGTTCTTATCATTTTATTTTGTTTGGATCTACAAGATTATTTTTATGCTGGGTATGTGAGTATAGTCCTGATAGCAGTATTTATGGTTATGGGAAAGATTGCAGTGAAACGATATGTGCAATAGCAAAATGTATTAAAAATAGGTATTGATATATAATTTTGTAGACGAACATGGAATATTACAAATATAGAGTAATGGTTAAAATTTTGGATGAAAATGCCGAAATATAATAAAAAATAGGAAAATATACAAAAAATAATCCAACCAAATGAAAGAAGTATGTCAAATTTGTGTGTGGAAGGGGATGAGCATATGTTCAGAATTGCTATATGTGATGATGAAAGACAATTTAGAAAACGCATTCATGATATTTTAATAGAATATATGAATGAAAATGATATATTATACGAAATTGATGAATTTGAATCAGGAAAGGATTTTATAAGTTTAGGTATCAATCTAGCAAAGTATGATATTGTTTTTCTGGATGTAAATATGGATGAACTGGATGGAATGGAAACTGCGCAGAAAATAAGAAAAGTCAGCAATGATGTTTTTATAGTTTTTGTTACAGCATTTATTACATGTGCCCCTCAAGGATACAGCGTAGGAGCTATAAGATATATTTTGAAAAATAATGTAAATTTTCCGGAACTAATATTTGAGTGTATGGATGCAATCAGCTTGAATATGAATTATGTAGCCCAAAAGAAGAAATTTAACTTTAATGAGGGTACAAAGATTGTAGCATTAGAGCGTTTGTTATACATAGAGAGCAGATTGCATAAACTTGAGTTTTACATTATGGAGGACAAGTTAAAAAAATATTCAATATATGGCAAACTAGATGAGCTGGAAAAAGAGTTGCAAGGTAATGATTTTATCCGGATACATCAAAGTTATCTGGTTAATATGAAGCATATTGAGAAAGTCAGCCGGTATGAGGCGTTATTGAACAATGGTATTAAGTTGGAAATTCCAAAAGCACGATATAAATTTGTTGAAGAAACATTTGTTTCGTATAAAGGAGAATTGTAGATGCTGATTAGTTACATTCAAAGTATTATGATGATAATATTGGAGGTAATATGCTGCAAAATATTTTTTGAAAGTTTTGCTGAAAAGAGATCAAAAAATAATTATAGAAATTATAGTATTATTTTAGGAATTGTGGTATGTGAATATGTAATAGCTTCATTATTTTATGATAAGTTTATCTTGAAACAAATATTGGCTATAGTTGCTGTTGCGGTGTTTATGTGCTTTTATTTTAAAATTCATTTCGGAAAAGCAATAATCTTATCATTATTATTTCAGGCATTGCTGCTTTCTGTAGACTATTTTACACTATGGTTAAATGTTTCTCTTTTTGATAGTATAGCAGAAATTAGCAGGTTGCATTTTGTAGGTGGAAGTTTAATAACGGTTTTGGGAAAAATAATTCTTTTCCTAGTTGTTTTGCTTATCAGGAAGAAAGTAGGAGGGGAGTCCTCGGATGTTTTAAGAAGTACAGATTGGCTTCGATTTATTTTTTTCCCAGTTTTTACAATCTTCACAGTTATTGCATTGATCATGACATCTGGAAACATTGAGAATCAAAAGCAGGAAAATGTATTCTTGGTTATAGCATTGTGTTTAGCAGGGATGAATATAGTTGTGTTCTATATGATAAATGATATATTAAAACGTGAAATTAAGATTCGTGAAAATGAAGTGTTTCAACTGAAAGCACGAAATCAGACAGACATGTACCGTTCTATTTCAGAAAATTTTGTTAAACAACGGAAAAAAACACATGAATATAAGAACCAGATTATGTGCATTGAGTCTTTGATAGAGATGGAAAATTATGATGAACTAAAGGATTATGTGAAAAGTATAAGCGGAAATTTGAGTACAGAGTTAGATTATATTAAAACAAATAATGTGATTATTGATGCTATATTAAATAGCAAATATAAGGAAACATTGGATAAAGGCATTGTATTTATCTTTCAAATCAATGATCTATCAGGAATTAAAATGTGTGATGAGGATATTGTTGTTATATTATCGAATCTTTTGAATAATGCAATAGAGGCTTGTGAAAAGTGCTCAGGCAAAAAATTTATGAAAATGAAACTGGTTAAAGAGAAAGACAACATTATTATATCTGTAAAGAATACATATGATGGTAAACTTAATATTAAAGATGGAGAAATACAGACCTCAAAGAAATATGAAATGGATGAGCATGGGGTTGGAATAAAAAATATAATTGAGGTTATAACAAAATATCAAGGCTCTTATGCTATACGAAATGATAATAATGAGTTCTACTTCTCAGTTATATTGCCAAACTAAGATGAACCTTAAAAAAGTGATTTGCTGCAAGCAAATCACTTTTTTTTTTTGTCATTTTCTGCAAAAAAAGGTCACTTTCTGCAATGGATATTGTTTTGTAAACAGATAAAGTTATACTTAATTTGGCAGGAGGCATAAGAGTGAAAAATAAAGTAGATTTTTGGGCGCACTTATATAAGGGTTCATAAAACCCTGTTTTTACAAGTATAGAAAGCAGAAAAAATGTTAGTTATCGTTGCGTTTCACTAACTTAGAGCTGTCGTAACCAAGGCTTTCAAGGTAAGCAAACACATTGTTCTCATTCAAGACGACACTCTCTACATGATTCTGAGGGTCCATCAATTCCTCATAGTCAGTAGGGGTAAAGGGCTTCTTTTCTGAAACCATGTGGTAAATACAGACCATCATCATTCTTGCAATGGCAATGATTGCCTTTTTGTGTCCACGTCGCTTTTTGATTCGACCATATTTGATTGCAAAATAAGGCTGCTTTTTGCTCTTAATTGCAGCAAGGGCACATTGAACCATCATTGGTTTCAGGTAATCGCCTGCTTTGGCAATGCGGACAGACTTTTTCTTACCAGCGGATTCATTGTTGGCAGGAGAAAGTCCGCACCAGGAACACAGATGTTTTGCATCATCAAAAATATCCATATCAACGCCTGTTTCTGCAAGAACAATCGTGGAACTTAACTCTGTCATGCCGGGCATGGTACTGACAAACTCCACGAACTCGTAATAAGGCTTGATGCGGACATAGAGTTCCACTTCGGTCTGGGTAATCATATCATCGAGATATTCCAGATGCCCCCGGGCAAGCTCTAGTTTTTTAGCCTGATCTGTTTCAATAGTGTAGCCTTTGATGCTTCGATGATTTCATCAGACTTGGATTTAGCCCCTTTCTTTATGAGTTTGCGGACAGCTTTTTCATCCATGGAATCGGCAGTATGCTCCAATAGATAAGAGATGATTTCAGTTGCTGTCTTGCCAAAAGGATCAGAAAGAACACTGGCAATGCCGACATTGGAAATGGTCATACAGTTCTGGATGCGATTCTTCTCGGAAGACTTCATGCAGACCAGCTTGAAACGGTATCTGGAAAGTTCCCTAAGCTGACGAAAATCTTTTGGAGGAATAAAGGAACATCTGACAAGATCAAATTTGTAGAGGTCGGCAATCCATTTAGAATCCTTTTTGTCCGTTTTCTTGCCTTTAATGGCTTTGACATACTTCGGATGTGTAAGGCAGACATCAATGTCATTTTCGAGATAATTAAAAATAGGAATCCAATACTTTCCGGTGGATTCCATACAAACATGATAGCAATTATTCTCGATAAGCCAGTTGTGAAACCTTTGAATATCTGAGTTGATGGTTGAAAAAGATTTTTGCAGATATTCGGATATGCCGTCCTTATTGGTAGTTACGATGGTTGCAACGATAACATTTTTGTGGACATCAAGTCCACAGCAGATGGAGTATTTTAACTTCATCATTAAGTATCACCACCTTAATAAAAAGGGAATAGCAACATTGACTGTCATCCTGCGACTGAATAAACATGGTTTATTACCAATGATAAGAGTCCGGGCTCAATGTCCCACTTGTTTGTGCTTGTAAGGATGACGGCACATATAACTATACGGGGTCGAAATAAATTCGCCACTTCTCCTTCCGTGCTCTGTAGTGTATTGCTATTCCTTGAAAGAATTATAAATCAAAGAGTGGAGGGGCACAACATTTTTCATAACTTGTTTGTGCCTTGAGCGAAGCGAAAGGAATGACAAAAACTATGATTGAAAAAATAGCTGATGATTTAATTGGTCAGATGACTGAAGCAAGGTTAATTGACAAAGAGATGGAAGCAAGATATGTTTATGTTTTTATCTGTTGGATAGAGAAATTTATTACTGTTGGCAGTATTATCGTAATCAGTTTGATGTTTCACAAGCTGCTCCCAACTATATTTTTTCTTGTGTTTTTTTTTAGAATTAAGAAAGAGAACTGGCGGATATCATCTGGACAAGTTTTATAGATGTTATTTAGCATCCATTGTTTCTTATTTAGTTATCGTGATTATAAGTGAAAAATTGTCAGAACATCCACAATGGTTATTTGCAATAGTACTACTTGCTATAACAGGGATAGGATTGATTGGTACAGCGAATCATCCTAATATGCACATGACATCAGATGAATTGATGGAATCGAAAAAATCTGCGAGGACTATTGTTTTACTTGAGGGGTGCATAATACTTGGCTGTGTTCTGTTAGATGCAGATATGGTTTACGTTAGTTATATGGCAATAGCTGTTATATTATGTGCAGCTTTGCTGTGTATAGCAAAAATTTTTAAACAGGAGGTGAAAGAATGAAGAAGGTTAATAAGAAAGTGTTGAAGGTTGTAGAACATGTCATGAGAAATGAAGCTGTATATGGAATAGATAGATTCCCGCCTGCATGCATGGGAATATTTCATCAGCCGAAACGCCCAATCAGCCAGAAAAAAGTGAAAAAAAATTAGCTGGCGTATTTTACTATTATATTTGTAGCCATAGGTGCTATAGGAATTTAATTGCTTATTTTAAAGTAAGAAGTATAAAAAGGAGGAATGGTAGTATGTTTAAGAAAATTAAAAAAAGTAGTAGCTTTTGCATTGGCTTTAACTATGCTAATGGGAATGAGTACAGTCGCATTTGCGGCAGAGAGAGAAAGTGAAGTTCCAGAGTTGACAAAAGTTGACGGAATGACGGTGGCTATTGATGAGGATAATGACAATGGCATCAGTCCTTTGTGGTGGTCTGGTAATGGTCCGGCTCCACAAGTAACTAAAATCGAACTTTATAATCATGGTTTGTTAGATAATGGAAACTATTGTGTCATCATCAAGGTTTATGGATATGGAAGTGATACTACAACTTTTAACGGAAGAAGTATTTCGTGGTTTAAACAGCAGCCGTTTATAATTTCAGGTAATGGTGCGGATGGCTTTTATTACTGGTATGATTGCGGAAAAATAACAGCACCTGGTAATTATACATTTACTACAAAATTTAGATCTACCAATTTCCCATATGGTGAGAAATCCTTTTCATGTGTATTCAAAAAAAGTTAAGGCAGGAAGTGGGCTAGAATATAGAGAGATTTTTAAGCTGATTGGAGGAACAGAAGTATGAACATTGGTTCTGGTCTAAATACGGTATCTTCAATGTACCGCCAACAAAAAGGCAATAATATGAAAGCCCCTGTATCTGCGGAAAAGACATTTTATACGGCTGAAACACCAAAGGTATACCAGATATTCACAACAGATAATATGTTGTGGACAGGAGGTAATGGTACAGGTCTTTCTTATTGCCTTAAATATGCGGATGATTCGACGGATGAAAATCCAGTGGTGTTAGCGAAAGGTGTGGATGAAAACGGAAAAGAGTTTGAACAAAGAATTTATATCAATGACGTTGATCCATCAAACGCCACAGTAGTCGAAATGCGTGCATTGGAGGCACATTACAAAGTGGAGAAGCAGGGAGGTTTTACGTCTTTGCCGCTTGAAGCTGGTAATATGGGGCTTAATGACAGAAGAGATTTTATTTCAATGTTTAAAGAATGCATAGAAGATTTAAACAAATTGGGAAGGTTTGATTTATCGTTGCTTTGGACGAAAAGTATGGATGCTTATCTTGATTTGACAAGTGCAAATAGTAAGTATAAATAGTGCTTAGTCATTTGAACATATGAGAAAAAGAAAACTTGGACTTCATAGGAGAGAGTAGCTTGGTTATGACTGAGAGAAGAATCATATGATTTCTATGATTATTTAGCGGGTAATAATATTGGAGTTATTATATGTTAATTTGAAAGGAGATTTTAAAATGAAGAAGGTAAAAAGTTTAAAGGCGTTGGTGTTGAGTTTGATGTTATGTTTGGCAATGGGAACAACTGCGTTTGCAGGTGAAGTATCCACTCAGGGACAGGCTGCGCCTAATGCAAATAAGGCAGTAGAAGTAAGCGATTGTGGCAATTTGGACGTAGTACCTGCTTATGATGACGCCGTTGCTCTTGCAGATACGATTCGGTATGATGCAAATAGAACCATTACAAGAAGCAATTCCAGAAGCGGTGTATTCAACGGAAATTATTATTACACCATTAATAACTCAAGCGTTACAAAGTTGTGCTTAGATGTTTATATGCCTAATAAAAGTGGAACAGATTATCTTCAGGGAACAATTACTCTTGTAGGAAGTGACGGAACAAGTGCACCGGTACAAATTGCTAATTATTCGGGAGATTCATGGACACTGACATTTACAGGTGTTAAGGTAGGTGTTAGATACCATTTCCATTATGAGTTGTATTCTGTTGGCTCTTCGCAGGTAGGCTATATTGCTTCTGCTGCTTATGCACAATAATAGATGCTCGAATATGGAATATTAAGCAAGCACAACAGAATATTTTCATTGTATGTTGCATTTTATAGAAATCTGGCATAAAGTGCAACATACTATAATAAAAAAATTAGATTATATTGCTGCTGGAGGGATTATAAATATGGTAAATATGGTAAATACCGCTGTAAATAACAATATTTATGCAGGAAGAAAACCTGGGTCAAAATATAACCAGTCACATACTTTTCAACAAAAGGAAGTATTAGAGGTACCGGATGGTGCAGCAGTTAACAAATATGCAAATGTTCAAGAAATCTATGAGGCATTAAAATATAACGTGTCATATAGAGTAGATAAACAGGAGCAGGATGAAATTGCTGAGAAAGAAATTCAAAATGAAGAACCAGAAATAAGCAATGATTCCAGTGAAAAAATGACAGCATGGTATCAGGGTGTTCCTTTGAAAGAATGGGCATTAACGGATCCTAAATACACGGATTCAGAAACGGGAATTTCATGGTATATTAGAGACGGAAAATATCCGTATATGGTAGGTGAGGATGCAGAAAAGTTCCGAAAACTTTGTGAAGAATCCGGGGAGTTCCCTCTAAAGAAATTTGGGGAAATGACGGGATTAATACAGAAATTAGATGACAATACAGTAGCGTATGTGGGTGATAACGGAATTGCAGTTAAATCTAAAGATGGGAAAGAGATGTTTGTGGACACATCTGGCTTGTCATATGATATTGTTATGGATATGTTCAGAAATTTGCCTAGAAATGGGAATTTTTTCAGCAATAAGTATTGGTCAGATAATATACAGAAAGCACAGGCTCGGAGCTGATGATACGTTATATTGCAAGAGTGTGTATGCTTGGACTCCGATAGGAGAAAGCAGATTGGTTCTGATTGACAGAAGAATCATATGATTTCATCATTAATTTGGCAGGCAATAATATTCAAATTATTGCCTGCTAAATTTTTACCAAAATTCTTCTAATACCGTTTTTGGACTAGAAATGAAAAGAAAATGAATATATCGAAAGAAGAATCTGAAAAGTTAGAAAATAATTGGAAGATTGGTTTGATTGTAGTATAATATTAAAAGAGGTGCGAGCTGAGAAATCAGCATAGCTGATTTCCCCTAGCAAGCGGAAGTAATTCTGCAAGCTTTGGTAAGCTGATAATAATACAGTAGGAAAAATCCTATCAGGTAAGGTCTAACCAACCGCCTGTACCGAGTCCTTGGAGCCGAAGCGGTAACGTTAGGTTTAAGCGTAGGACAGGGAGCAACAGAGCCGAAACGAAAGTGAAGTGATTGAGCTGGGAAATTATTATGAGGTTGGAAATGGTCGATGTGTTCTTATTCACAGCAGACAATATCGTTGTAACCGTTAGGGCGAGGTTATGATGGCATCCCCCAGTCAGAGAACTTGGCGAGGTTGATGAAAAGTATGTTATCGGAACAGCTGAGATCCTATTATCTCCTCAAATGAGGTATGATGTACAATCAAAGGAATAAGAGAGGAAGTCAAACGGATAATAGGAAGTCCGAGTGCTCATAGTACCGAAGAAACTGCTAATCACAGTGGAGGGAAGGGGCACACCTTATATGGATGTAAAGAACTATTGCGTGGACAAGAGAGCCAATTAGTGCAATGCTCGAAGTTGAAGTATAGGGTTAAGCCGTATGCCTTAATAGGGCACGTGCGGTTTGAATGAGGGATATGGGGAGCAATCCCCATATCTACTTAAGTAAAAGCACACAAGAAGGCCCGTAAATCGAAAGCTGCTTATGATGAGGTCTTTGCTGATCTTCCGACAGAGAATGTTTATGTAGATACTCTTACGGAAGAACAGAAAACGTGTGATGTTTGTGGAACAATGATGATTCCTATCGGACACGAACTCATCCGGACAGAACTGCGTTATACAGAGCCAAAGCTGGAGCGTATTGATTATTATGCGACTACCTATGAGTGTCCACAATGCAAGGAAACGGAAGATCCCCGGTTCATCAAGGACGAAGGAACTCCTGCACTGATCCCGGGGAGTTATGCATCGTCCGGTCTTGCAGCACATGTGATGTATTATAAATATGTCATGTCCATGCCCTTATACCGTCAGGAGAAGGACTTTGAACACCTTGGGATAAAGATCAGCCGTACGACCATGGCCGGTTGGATCATCTACTGCGCAGAGAATTACTTTTTGCCAATGTATGAATATCTGCACCGGAAACTGTTGAAACGCAGATATCTGATGGCAGATGAGACTCCGATCCAGGTATTAAAGGAAGAAGGCCGCAGACCACAGAGTAAATCTTATGTCTGGCTGGTACGAACTGGTGACAATGGTGGGATTCCTATCATCCTTTATAATTACACTCCGACCAGAGCCGGCAGTCATGCCGCTGCTTTTCTTGCAGGTGCAGATCCCGGATACTATCTAATGGTTGATGGTTATAAAGGATACAACAAAGTGCCGGAGGCACAGCGTTGTTGTTGCTGGGCTCACATACGACGCTATTGGCTGCGGGCAATACCCAATGAACTTGATCCACTTAAATATCTGAGCTTCCTTCTAGAGCATCGTCCTGGTGCTGAAATGTCAGACGAGGAATTGGAACAATTTGCCCCGTGGAGTAAATTGGCTCAGGGAACTTGTAAATAAAATGTAGTGAAATACTCGCATGTCTGGCATCCTAGCGCGGGGTGTCAGATTTCATTTATAGGGTACGCCCTAAAACTATGCGCTTACATACCAACAGCAAATTTGAGAAAATAGACTAAAATATTAAGACGGTCAAAAAAGTGTAGTCTTAAAAGTGTAGGCTAAAACTTTCGCGACAGATGGAGGAAGTCTATGAAATCTCAAACAGCATTGGTTGCACGCAAGTGTCGTCTTAACGAGTGGGGCAGAATGGTTCACGATTGTAAGAATCGCCCTGTGGGCATGTCCGTTGATGAATGGTGCGAGCTTAATTCTATCACAAAGGCCAACTACTATTATCGCATGAAACAAGTCAGAATCGCCTGCTTGATGCATTACCATCAGAGGAATCGGAACATGCAGTGGTTCCTGTTCCGTTAGAACTAATGGAAGAATCAACAAGTGTTTCAACTGTATCGTCGAATAATACTTCTTATCTTGAGTTATATGCCCATGGAGTGACACTTCGCGTAACGGAAGCAACTTCAGAGACGCTACTGGCTAAGGTACTTGGGTGCTTGCCCATGTTGAATGATGCTACGTGCTTCAAACAGGTTTATATCGTTTGCGGATATACGGATCTAAGATCAGGTATAGATACTCTGGCATCAATCATTGATGCAAAGACAGATAACAGTCCATTTGTTCCGGATACACTCTATCTCTTCTGCGGTCGCAAGGCAGACCGCATCAAAGGTCTTGTCTGGGAGAAGGATGGTTTTCTCCTCTTATACAAACGCCTTGAGCAGGGAAAATTTGTATGGCCCAGAAACGAAGCAGAAGTCCGGGTTATAATCAGTCAACAATTCCGCTGGCTAATGGAGGGCTTAACTATTACTCCAAAGAAAGCAGTTCAGGAAGTCAAGCCTCCAGAACATATGTCATGATGATTGATTGTGCAAAAGGTAGAATTTTTTGCCATGAAAAACGACCGTATAATCACGGTGTTTTCCACCATCTGTAAGACCAAAACCTGTATTGTAAGCGAGTTATTGCGGTTTTATGTAGTTGCAATTTATATCTATCATTCAAAAGGCACCAGTGTTATGTCGGGCATAAGCTCCTTGTGGAAGCAGACAACCATTAGGCATTATGCCGAACTCTGAAATGAGAGGTATTCGCTATTTAAGACCATATGCGCTATAATGAACTCATAGAAAAGAGGTTCATTATGGCGATGTAATACACAGAAGAACAACTGAATAATTTCGATAAGACTACGCTTGTTCAGCTGTTTCTTGTACAGCAGTCGCAACTTCGTGACATTGATCAGAAACTTCAGTTATTGTTG
>ENA-OQAN01000324-OQAN01000324.1-human-gut-metagenome-genome-assembly--contig:-NODE-324-length-25966-cov-4.659468_pt1 | contig 25966 bp, 29 predicted proteins | sample MGYA00242735_ERZ504527 | MGnify/ENA primary metagenome ERZ504527 (study PRJEB26092, sample SAMD00036230) | human gut metagenome | host: Homo sapiens | study: EMG produced TPA metagenomics assembly of... | reverse complement strand
TTTCTCCGGATTTCCTGCGCCCGTCGTAACGACTTTTACGCCTTCCTCGGCAACCACTTTTGCCACCTCATCCGCATACGGGCTCATCAGCATGATGTTGACGCCGAACGGTTTGTCCGTCAGTTTTTTTGCTTCGCGGATTTCATTCCGAACCCACTCTGCCGGTGCCGCCGATGCTCCGATGAGGCCAAGCGCCGGCCTCGGAAACTGCCGCTGCCAGATGATGCTCCGCCACCCAGGCCATGCCGCCCTGAATGACTGGATACTGAATCCCGAGTAATTTTGTCACTTCTGTGATCATGAATCGCTTCCTCCTGCTTCCCGATCTTTCTTAGTTTTTGTGCTGCTCCAGATACTCTGCAACATCACCGACAGTTACCATCGTTTCCAGATCCTCGGTCGGGATTTCCACGCCGCAGGTGTCCTCGAGGGACATGACCATTTCAAACAGATCCAGGGAATCTGCTCCGAGATCCTCTTTGAAGGAAGTCTCCGCTGTGATGGTATCGATATCTGCTCCCAGTGCTTCTGCTACGGTTTCTTTTACTTTTTCTAACATGTTTTTGTCCTCACTTTTTTTTCTTATTCTTCTTATTTTATATGGGCGTTTCTTACCATTCCAGGTACGCCGCGCCCCAGATCAGTCCTGCTCCGAAACCGGAGAGAACGATTCTCTGTCCTTTTTTGGCTCTGCCGGACCGGTTCCACTCATCCAGCAGAATCGGAATGCTCGCCGCACACGTATTGCCGTATGCTTCGATATTCCGCGGAATTTTTCTTTCGGCGCTTCAGTCGTTTTGCCACGCCGTCGATGATGCGGCTGTTTGCCTGATGAAGGATAAACGCATCAATCTCCTCGACCGGCACCTCGGCTTCTTTCAGCACCTCGCGGATGACTTCCGGCACGCGGGATAAAGCAAACTGGAACACGGCACGGCCGTCCATCTGCAGATACGTTCCCTTTTCGCAGGTCAGCGACACGCCTTTTTCTCCATCGGAATGGATCTTTTCGCACGCTTTTGTCTCCTGCTCCTCCGCCGTCAGCACAATGGCTCCCGCGCCGTCCCCGAACAAAATGCAGGTTCCGCGGTCGTGCCAGTCCACCAGGCGGCTCAGGGCATCTGCGCCGATCAGCAGCACGTTTTTTGCCTTGCCGCTCCGGATATACAGCTGGCCCAGCTCATACACCGCAAGAAATCCGGTGCAGGCGGCGCTGACATCGAGACAGGCGGCACGGAAGGCACCGATTTCATCCTGCACAAGACAGGCGGTATTCGGAAAGATGCTCTCCGATGAGGAGGTTCCGACGAGAATCAGATCCAGCTCTGTCGAACAGATCCCGGCATTTTCCAGCGCTCTTCTCGCCGCCTTTACTGCCATTTGGGCAACCGTCTCCTCCCCGGCTATGTGGCGCGCACCGATTCCTGTCCGCTCCCGGATCCAGATATCGCTCGTCTCCACCATCTTTTCCAGATCTTCATTTTTCCATATCGTCTCCGGTACATACGAACCGGTTCCCGCAATTCTGCCGTTTTTCACCTTACTGTCCTCTTGCTTATTTCATTCTCAAACATTTTTCTTTTCAAATGTTTTGATATTCAAAGTATATCATCAAAATTCATTTTGTCAACCTTTTTTTATTGCTTTTTCCATTTCCCACTTCTATAATGAAACTATGTTCGGGATTTTTTCGAAACTATTTTTTCCGGATTCTATTATTTTGAGCCCCGGCGCAGGTTCTCTATCGAACACTCCGGCAGGCTCCAGAAAGGACACCAAACTTATGCAGGTTCCAATGTCATCCTATCTTGTGGAAATCAAACCACAGATTCAGGAACTGATCCGTCTGCTCGAGCGCGAATTCGATTATGTCAGCGTGCTCTGCACCGATGTCAAAGGCACGACCTACCGTGTCAGCATGCATCAGACCACCGTCAGCGATTATCACTTCTGTGAACGCGGCTTCGTTGTCCGTGCATGGCAGGACGGTTCCTACACCGAATATTCCTTCAACAACCTCACCGATGCCGCAGATCTTGCGGAGGAAATTACTTCCGCGCTGAAATCCGAATTTCAGGCATTAAAGGCACTCGGCATCGCGCAGATGGAGTCTCCTCTCGTGCAGGAAGAAGCCATCGAAAAAACAATGCAGAATGAGATCGAGATTGACCCGGAGACCGTCTCCGCAGAGGAGATTCTCTCCCACCTTCGGAAGCTCTGCAACGCCGGCGCTGCCCATGAAGGAATTCTGGAATTCCAGAGTACCGTCAGCTTCGCCCGTGTCAACAAGCTGTTCCTCTCCTCCAAAAAGGATCTGATGCAGTCCTACGCTTTCTCGGAGGGCTCCCTTTCCGCAATCGGCACAGAAAACGGAAAACAGAATATGTCGTACCGTTCCTGCTCCGGCCTGAAAGGCGTGGAAATCTTAAATGAGATGGATGCGATTGTTGAGGAAATCATCGCCGTTCTGTACGACAAGCTCCACTCCGATCCGGTCACCCCTGGCATGTACGATGTCATCACCGCACCGGATGTCACCGGCGTGATTGCACACGAGGCATTCGGCCACGGTGTCGAGATGGATATGTTTGTCAAAGACCGCGCACTCGCCAAAGAGTATATCGGCAGGCCTGTTGCCTCCCAGCTCTCCTCCATGCACGACGGAGCAGTCGGCGCACAGCAGGTAAGCAGTTATCTTTTTGATGATGAGGAACGCTCGGCACCGACACCACGGTCATCGACACGGTACACTCGTTACCGCATCAGCGATCTCGTAAGCGCACTCCGCCTCGGCACCACGCCGACCGGAAACGGAAAACGCGAGAGCTTCGAGCGCAAAGTCTACTCCCGTATGACCAACACCTACTTCACCGCAGGCACAGACAAACTCGATGATATGATCGCTTCGATTGATCACGGCTATCTTCTCGAAAGCGTTCAGTCCGGTATGGAAGACCCGAAACACTGGGGCATCCAGTGCATGGTCGGACTCGGCCGCGAGATCAAAGATGGTAAGCTGACCGGAAAAGTCGTATCTCCTGTCACCCTGACCGGCTACGTTCCGGATCTCTTAAAGAGCATCTCCATGGTTTCCGACAAAGAAGAGCTCTTCGGCTCCGGCATGTGCGGAAAAGGTCACAAAGAATGGGTCAAAGTCAGCGATGGCGGCCCGTATCTGAAATGTAAAGTGAGGTTAGGCTGATGAACGAATTATACGATGTATTAAAAACAAGCAAAGCCAGCGACTTTCTGATCCGCGAAGAGCAGACCGAATCCCGCGAGGCATTTTTCATCGGTCAGAAGCTCGACATGAGCCGCGCGAAAAAAGTAACTCATACGTTTCTGACCGTCTTTGTCGACAGTGAGGATGGAAAATTCCGCGGAAGCGCAGAAAAAGAGATCCACCAGGGCATTTCCCGCGAAGAAATGAAGCAGGAAATTGACCAGGCGCTGTTCGCCGCACAGTTTGTGCAGAACCCATGGTACCCTGTTGCAGAGCCATCGGATGCCCAGGCAAGCGCCGACATGCTGATGCTTCCCGCGATCTTACCGCTGAACTCGTAAAACTGGTGCAGGCTATGCAGGAAATCAAGGCGGAAGAGGATTCCCGCGTAAACTCCTATGAGATTTTCGTCAACCAGAAGCAGACACACATCCGCAATTCCCGCGGTGTCGATGTCACCTTCTCCGGCTTTGACTGCGAGATCGAGGTTGTCACAAACTCCCGCAAGGATGATCATGAGATTGAGATCTACAAGGATCTCCGCTTCTCCGACAAATCTGCCGAGAAGATCATCGCCGAAGTGCGCGGAATGTTCCACACTGGCCGCCAGCGTCTGAATGCTGTTCCGACCCGCCAGAACGAGCACGCCGATGTTCTCTTAAGCGGAGACGCGTCGGCAGTTTCTTCCAGTATTTTGCTATGCATACCAATGCTTCTTATCAGTATATGGGCGTCGCAAAGGCAAAAATCGGTGAAGCCATCACCGGTGCGGATGCGGATCCGCTGAATATCCGCCTCGTGCCGACGCTCGACGGCTCTGCCAAAAACGCGCCGTACGACGAAACCGGTATGCCGGTAGCCGAGCGCGTTCTGTTTGAAAACGGCATCTGCCGCTCCTACTGGGGCAGCCTTCAGCATGCCCATTATATCGGCATGAAGAATACTACTTCCATGAATAACATGGTAGTTGAAGGCGGTTCGAAAACACTCGACGAGCTGCGCAGCATGCCGCATATAGAAATCACCGATTTCAGTGCGTTTGATATGGATGCCGTAAGCGGCACCTGCGGCGGTGAGATCAGGCTCGCGTATGAGAGCGACGGAACCATCTCCCATCCGACAACCAGCGGATCACTTTCCGCCCGTTATGACGATGTGCTGAAAAATCTGACTTTCTCGAAAGAGACACAGCAGATAAACAACCGCGTGGTACCGTGTGCGGTACTGCTGCGGGATGTGACGGTGGCGGGAGAATAATTTTTCATTCTGCAGCATACGAAAAAGGAGCATCTCCAGGTTTCAAGTTCGAAACCGGAGATGCTCCTTTTTAATTTTCTGTGTTTATGTTCAGTCTTTTCTTCGTCTTCTGGATTTCTTTTTGCTTCCAAAATCCAGAACAACGACCAGGGTGTTAAGACCCAGATAAGTTTCAACATCTTCTGCCGTTTTGATATTGTCATTCAGCACAGTCTGCAGTGTCAGAATTGCCAAAACAAGAACAAAATTTCTAAACAGTAATGGGTCTGACCCCAATGTGGTTATTTATAATCGTGTGTTTTCAGTGTTGTCGTAATCAGGTTGTGGACCGGCGTATCGTCTTCCACGACCAGTATCAATGTCTTATTCATTTAAATTCACCTCACTGAGCGGCAGCGTAAAACGAAAATGACAGCCGTGCGGAGCGCAGTCACGAAGCACCAGTTCCCCGCCATGCGCATTTACAATGGAACGGCACAGCGCCAGCCAAGGCCAAGGCTTCTGCGGCTGTCACTCACCTTATTTTTTCCGGAATAGAACATTTCAAATACATGCTCCTGCACTCCGCCGGAATGCCGGGTCCATTATCTTCCACCGCAATCCATACGTTTTTTTCTTCTTTTCCGGCTGTAATCCGGATCTTGGATCCTGCCTGTGTATATTTTACTGCATTGTTGATCAGGTTTACCAATACCTGTACAATCAGCTTTGCATCCATGCGGGCGAGCAGTACATCTTCCCCGCAGTCCACCGTAATTTTATGTTCGTTTTTCCGCCGTTCTACATGGCGCAGCGCCTCACGTACTACATCCTCAACCACCTGATCAGATAACTGCAGTTTTACACTTCCATCTTCTATTTTCGTAAGCGCAAGCAGATTTTCCACCAGTTCAATCAGCCATCCGGCATCCTCATAAATATCCGAAAAAATCTGTTTCCGCATCCCTTCGTCCAGTGCGTCAAAGTTACTGATCAAAGAGTCTGCATTGCCGAGAATTGATGTCAGTGGTGTGCGCAGATCATGGGAAATCGTCCGCAGCAGATTCACCCGAAGCTGCTCATTTTTCGCCATGACTGCCGCCTCTTCTTTTTCTCTCGCACTTTGTTCCCGATCCAGTGCCATGGCGCACTCTCCCAGAATAGAAAGCAGGATACTGTTCTCAAACGCATCCAGTGGCTTTTGTCCGATGAAAATGCCGATCACACCATATCTGTTCTGTGCCGCATAGATGGAAAGGTACAGATACGGTTCTTCAGAAAAACGTTCTGTCATAGCTCCCGCCCGTTTCCGGTTTTTCAGAACCCACTGCAGGATTTCCTGTTCTTTCACATTAAAAACTTTTTCTGATTTTATTCCTGTTTCGGCGTTATAAAGAGTTCCCTGCACAATGCCGTTTTTCTTTTTTTTCTACCGGCGCCACAACCAGATTTCTTCCCAGAAGCTTTATCAGCTGCGTTGCCGTAATATCAAAAATTTCTGACGCATCCTCTGCCTTTTGCAGAAGCTGGCTGGTATTAAAAAGAATCTTGGTTCGAAAGGCATCTCGTGCAGAAAGCTTTGCATTTTCTTTCAATTTTGAAGCAAGCGTACTGGTCAGGATTGAAGTGCCAAGCATGATCGCAAAGGTCACCGGATAGCCGGAACCATACGCATGCAACGAAAGCCTTGGCTCTGTCATAAAATAATTAAACAGGACAACACTTGCCACAGAGCTGACCACACTACAGGTATAACCGCTGGTCAGAATAGATGTCAGCATGACGCCAAACAAATATACGGTAATGATATTGGCATCCGTAAAACCGAGCCGAAAAAAGATTTCTCCGATTCCGGTCGCAGCAGCCAGAATCAGAACCGTAAGCATCAGTTCTTTCCAGGAAGGCAGCTCCATCCACTCCGGAAATTTTTTTCGTTTCTGATATCTCTGGTACACGTCTGAGTCTGGAATGATGTGAATTTCCAGATCAGGCACAAGATCCGTCAGACGCTCGGTCCACACCCTTCGCTGATGGAAATAGCCCTGCTTCATCATGCTCTTTCCAATGACAATCCGCGTCACCTCGGAAATTCTTGCGTACTCTGCAATCTGCAGGGCAATATCCTCACTGTGTGTCGTTACAATTTCTGCCCCGCTCTGCTCTGCCAGACGAACATGCTTCTGCAGCCTTGCCAGATCCTCCGGTGTTTTTTCTGTTTTTTCTGCTGTCTGCACATACAATGCCGTAAAGCCGGCTGAAACGCCTGTGCCATCTGCGCCGCAGTCCGAATAATTTTTTCATTGGATGGCGAAGAGGACAGACACACCAGGATATGCTCTTTTTTTTGTTTTTCTTTTTCCAACTGTCTCACCCCACCTCCTATTGTAGATCATAAACGAAGAGAAAGCTATAGTCAGGAAATCTTTTTTTCTCCCGTTCCCTGTTCTTGTTTTCTGTTTTCCGTGAAATTTTGTCCCGTTTCCGGTTCCTCTCTTCTGTTTTCCGTGAAAAATGTCTCTATCTGATCTACGAGCACGCCTCCAGACAAAAAACCGACCAGGGTAACGAAGAGCAGTCCTACACTTAACACAGAAATCACCTCTCTTTCAGATTCGAAAACATTTCTGGATCGCTTTATATTCACCAAGAACCAATATGGTAGCATCGCCATCCAGAACTGTCTCAGGAGACACCGCAACATCTGTTTTTCCATATTTTCTTGTTGCCAGAATATTAATACCGTATTTTTTCCGGATATCCAGCTGGCCGACATTTTTTCCAATCCAGTTCTCCGGGATTTCAACCTCAAAAATCGCATACTGACTGTCAATTTCAATATAGTCAAACACATGATCCGAGCTGTAACGAATCGCTGTCCATTTTGCCATCTGTTTTTCCGGATAAACAACCTGATCCGCTCCGTTCCGCAACAGGAATTTTTCCTGTACATCCCGTTCTGCCCGGGACACGACCCATTTTGCGCCCAGCTCCTTCAAAAGACACGCGGTTTCCAGCGAATCCTGAAAGCTGCTTCCGATCGTCACAATACAGACATCATAATTTCCCACACCAAGGATCGCAGAAAGTCTGCATTGACACTGTCACCGATCTGTGCATTTGTCACATACGGCATCACGGCGTCGATCCGTTCCTCATTTCGGTCTACCGCCATCACCTGATGTCCAAGCTGATTCAGATGCATGGCAATATGTCTCCCAAATCTTCCTACTCCAATCAGTAAAATATTTTTCATCTCATCTCTTCCTCTCTTCTTATCCTACATTTATTTTTTCCAGCGGCATTTTTGCATGTGCGCTCTTTCTCCCCGGCATCGCAGCATAAACAAGCGTCAGACCGCCAACCCTTCCAAGAAACATCAGTGCGATCAGAATTCCTTTCGAAAGAACACCGAGCTGCGGCGTAATTCCAAGCGTCAGGCCAACCGTTCCAACAGCAGATGCTGTCTCAAACAGACACTCAGAAATCGGCAGATTTTCTGCCACACTGATCACCATTCCTCCCATCAGCACCAGAAAAAGATACATCATCAGAATCGTAGATGCATTTTTTAATACCTCCTGGCCCACCCTGCGTCCAAACATCTGTGTGTCCTCTCTCTGACGGAACGTAGCAGACGCATTAGCTGTCAGCACGGCAAATGTGGTAATTTTCATTCCGCCAGCCGTTGATCCCGGTGCTCCGCCAATCATCATCAGAACAATCATAATCGCCTGGGAAGCACCTGTCATCCCGGAAAGATCTGCCGTATTAAATCCGGCCGTTCTTGTTGTCACGGACTGAAACAATGCGCAGAGCGTCCGCTCCTTGACCGGCATTCCGGCGAAATCCCGGAAGAAAAAGAAAGCCGCCGGAACAAAAATCAGAAACAGACTTGTAAGCAGGATCACCTTGCTTTGCATGCAGTACTGACGAAAATGGTATTTTTTTGTATAGATATCATCCCAGGTCAGAAATCCGATTCCACCTATTACAATCAGCCCCATAATCGTAAGATTAACCAGTGGATTTCCCACATAAGAAGTCAGGGACGGATACAGATGATCCGTTTTTCCAAGAAGATCAAATCCTGCATTGCAGAATGCGGATACAGAATGAAACAACGCCATCCAGATTCCTTTTCCGCCGTAATCCCGTAAAAAAACAGGCAGAAGAAACAACGCCCCCAACAGTTCAATTCCAAAGGTTCCTTTGAGGATAAAACGCGTCAGGCGCACAATTCCGCCCACCTTCGGGGCAGAAATCGCATCCTGCATCGTGCTTCGCTGCATCAGGGAAATTTTTCTCCCAGAAAGCATCGCAATCGAAACAGCGATCGTAACCACACCAAGACCACCGATCTGAATGAGCAGCAAAATCACGCTCTGTCCAAAGACGGACCAGTAGCTTCCTGTATCTCTGACTGCCAGTCCTGTCACACAGGCGGCTGATGTTGCAGTAAACAGTGTTTCTGTAAATGGCGTTACATTTCCTTCCCGCGAAGCCACAGGAAGCATCAAAAGCAGTGCTCCTGCCAGAATTACCCCCGCAAATCCAAGAATGATAATTTCAAACGACGACCATTGTTTCCTGTATCGCAGTTTTATACTCCACATTTCTCTTTTTACTCCTTCTTTTTGATTCCTCCTTATTTTAGAGACTTCCGTTTTAAAAACGTATAAATACCTTTTCCATGGCATTAAGATTGTATAAAGATTTTTCGAATTTCAAACCAAAAAACAGGAACCGCCCAAAAGTTTCCCACAACAGTAATGGGGTCTGACCCCAATGTGTGTATATTCTTCTTTTATCGCAGTAACGCATTAGTTGGTTAAACTACCGATTTTTCTCCTTTTGAAAGTAGATTCTTTTGTCATAAATATTAAAAAAAAGTATTTACAAATCCTTACGCATCAGTTATTATGTATATAATCTATTGAGAAGTTCGTGTAGAATTATGCAATTTTGTTTTTAATAAATACTCTGTTTCCTTTTCCAACGGCATTTTGTTGACTTTTTACGTCAAACAGAACGGATCAAAGGGTAAAATACCAAATTTTTTCACAAAAAATCACTCAACGTAATTACAGATGAACTCGGATCCCTATCCCGAAAAAACATCGCACCTTATTTTCGAAAGGAGATAGCAATTTTATGTTTCATTTTCTAAAAGGAAAGAACAAAGAAAATGTTCTTTACGCACCTTGCAAAGGAAAAGTAGTTCCGCTTTCCGAAGTCCCGGATCCTACCTTTTCCGAAAAAATCCTGGGGGACGGATTTGCAGTGATTCCGTCTGAGGGAAAAATTTATGCACCGACAGACGGTGAAATAGCCATGGTATTTGATACTCTTCATGCCATCACGCTCACAAGCAGCTCCGGAACCGAAATCCTGATCCACATCGGCTTGGATACGGTTACACTAAAGGGCGCACCGTTTACCGCACACGTTGCAGCCGGCGATCAGGTCAAAAAAGGAGATCTTCTGATGGATGTCGATCTGGACAAGATCACCGGAGCCGGATTGAACACAGTCACTCCGGTACTGATTTGCAATACCGATGATTACGAGAAAATCAGCTTGAAAAAAGAGGGCGAAGTTTCCTTAGACGAAGCGTTCTCAGTATTTCCTGATCTTTTTTTGATCTTTCGTCAGATGAATCTTCATCCTCTTCTTTTATGAAATGTACGCTTGAAGTCTTTTCTCACTTGCTTTTGTGAAATGCACTCTCAATGTCTTTTCTGCACTTGCTTTTGTAAGTATATTGGATGGATTCGGTAAATTCACGTATCTAATTGGAGGTATCCAGTTATATAAATTATCTTTTAAGGAGGGAGAAATATATGAAATTTCTTCAGAAACTAGGGAAAGCCTCATGCTTCCTGTAGCAGTACTGCCGATCTGCGGTATCCTGATGGGTATCGGATACCGGCTGTGTCCGGCAACGATGCAGGGCGGCGAGATCTCGGGCGCAGTAAACCTGATCGGTCTGTTTCTCGTAAAAGCAGGAGCAGCTCTGATCGACAACATGGCAATCCTCTTTGCAATCGGCGTTGGTGTCGGTATGTCAGAAAAGAATGACGGTACCGGCTGAATCGCAGCTCTGGCATCCTGGCTGATGATCACAACACTTCTTTCTACCGGAGTTGTTACAACTATCATCCCGTCCATCGCTGAGAGTGCTACAAAGACGCTGGCCTTTGACAAGATCGAAAACCCGTTCATCGGTATCCTGGCCGGTATCATCGGATCTGCCTGCTATAACCGTTTCAAAGACACCAAGCTTCCGGACTGGTTATCCTTCTTCAGCGGCAAACGCTGTGTAGCAATTGTTTCCGGTGTTGTTTCTATCGTTGTATCTGCTGTTCTGTTACTGGTATGGCCATTACTGTTCGGTGCTCTGGTAGCAATCGGTAAATCTATTGTCAGCCTTGATGTTGTCGGTGCCGGTATCTATGCATTCCTGAACCGTCTGCTGATCCCGACCGGATTACATCACGCTCTGAACAATGTATTCTGGTTTGACACGATCGGTCTTGGTGACTTGAAGCACTTCTGGGCTGGTGAAACATCTGCTGATGTAACCTGGAGCCTTGGTATGTACATGTCCGGATTCTTCCCATGTATGATGTTCGGTATTCCTGGTGCTGCACTTGCTATGGTAAGATGTGCAAAACCTGCAAAGAAAAAAGCTGCGATCGGTCTGGTAGCTTCTGCTGCAGTCTGCGCATTCATCTGTGGCGTTACAGAACCTTTTGAGTTCGGATTTATGTTCCTTGCTCCTGTTCTGTACGTAATCTATGCATTACTGTATGGTATCTTTACTATGATCACAGTTGCTCTCGGCTTCCGTGCAGGATTCAGCTTCTCCGCCGGTGCTATGGACCTCCTGTTCTCATCCTCACTGCCCGCAGCACAGAAAATATGCTGATCATTCCGCTTGGAATCGCAGCATTCCTCGTATTCTACTTCGTATTCCTGTTTGCTATCAAGAAATGGGATCTGAAGACTCCTGGACGCGAAGATGACGATCTCGAAGCAGAGAAAAAAGTAGAACTGGCAAGTGATAACTATACCGCAATCGCAGCTAAAATTCTGGAAGGCTGCGGCGGAAAAGAAAACATCACAAGCATTGATACTGCGTTACAAGACTGCGACTGGAAGTGAAAGATATCACTGCCGTAAACGACAAGGTAATCAAATCTGCCGGCGTGGCAGGCGTGATCAAACCTGGCAAAACCTCTGTACAGGTTATCGTTGGAACAAAAGTTCAGTTCGTAGCTGACGCTTTCTCCAAACTTTGTGAATAATATTTACCCAGGTAGTCCAAAAGGAGCATATCGCTGATGCGGTATGCTCCTTTTAATTGCGCAAAGTTTTCCTTATTTTCTGCCCTTTCGCAGAGCAGGAACCCGGCTGTTGTTTGTCAAATGGCTGCTATCAAAACCAAAGGTCGGATTACTGGTGGTTCCGAAAACGTGTGCATATATGTGGGGAATCGCCGTGTGACCTCAGCTCTTGTTCTAAGCACCGAGCAGCTTTTCGGGACAGGTACAGCACAGTACATCGTTTCGTAAATGTATTTTTTTAAAATCTTGTTAGGAAAAGGAGTGCGAAAAAATGTAACTTTGTTTTTTCGCACTCCCATTTTCTCTCCCAAAAAACGCCGCAGCTCTCGTCTTACTTCGCGCTGTCTGCATCAATCACGGACTGGATCTGTTTCATCAGCGTATCATAATTCTCCTGATTGTCGATTCCGCCGAGCATCGGTTCTCCCACAATATTTCCATTTCGATCGACTAAGATTGTGGTCGGAAATGCCATAATATCGGAAGCATACTTTCCTGCAGCGGAAGCAGAGTCAATGGAAAGATTGCGGTATTTCGCACCCTGGCTTTCAAGAACCGCTGCTGCTTCTTTGATCGCATCCTGATTTCCGTCGAAGGTTTCTGTGTTGATGCCTACAACCTCGCCTCCCATGGATTTGATTGCATCGTTTAATTCGTTCAGCTTGGATAACTCAGCAACACAAGGCTTGCAGCCGGTAAACCAGAAATTCACGACCGTTACCGCATTTTTGGAAAACAGACTTTCGTCAACTGTGTTGCCATCATAATCCTGACCCGAAAAATCCCGGAACGGAGATGCCTCTTCGGAATCGTTTTTCGCGTTGCTATCTTCCGATGCTGTATTGCCATTTTCCATTTCCGCTATCTGTTCCTCGATTTTTCGTATCGTTGCAATATCATCCGTCAGTGTATTCAGCTCGTCCTCTGAAAAAGAGTCCTTGTTGGCTTCAACCGTGTCTGCCAGATAATCCCCATAATTTCCGCTCGGATCAGCCGTGCTTTTATTCATCATGCCAAACACCTTATTCCATACATCCGCATGATCTGCAAAAATCTGGTTTTCCTGCTGATATAAATCGTCCAGCTTTGTGCCGGAAGCCCCTGCCGTTTCGGTTCCGGATTCCGCAACAGATCCCGTAACAGCTTCTGTGCCGGATTCCGTCTGTGTTGTCTGCGTTTTCTTTGTGTCTGCAGCCTCTTTTCCGTTGCATGCGGTAAGTAATAATGCTACGCTGAGTGTAAAAACAGGGATAAAAGTTCTTTTGGTTTTCATAAGTTATGGCTCCTTTTAAAAATAGTATTGTTTTAATCCACCGTCGATAAATTCACAGAGTCTGGCTTGTCATTTCATCCTTCGATGCTTCGCGATTTCTCTCCGGTGTCCTTTTTCTGACACGTTTTTCCCATAAACTGATAGTGGATCGCATCCTTCGGACAGGCCTTGATGCAGGCTCCGCATCGGATGCATTCCGGATGATTTGGGGTCCGGCACACGTCGATATCCATTTTACATGCCCTGGAACACTGATTGCATCCGACACATTTGCTGTTTTCAATCGTGATATGTAAAAAGCTTACCTTATTAAATAAGGAATAGATTGCCCCAAGAGGACAGATCCATTTGCAGAAGGTCTGTAAAACAAGATGCTGAGCACGACAACCGTAATCAGAATACCGAATTTAAACGAAAACAGCTTGCCCAGTGCAGACCGGATTGCGGCATTTCCGATGGAAAGCGGGATCGCCCCCTCCAGAACGCCCTGCGGACAAATATATTTGCAGAAGAACGGATCTCCCATCCCGATCGAATTCGTTGCAAACATCGGCAGAAGAATCACAAAAACAACAAGGATGATATATTTCAGATACCGCAGCGGCTTCAGTCTGGCCGTAGAGAATTTCTTTCCGGGGATTTTGTGAAGCAAATCCTGAAACCATCCAAACGGACACAAAAAACCACAGATGAATCTTCCCAGTGTCACGCCGAGTAAAATCAGGAACCCGGTTATGTAGTAGGAAAACTTAAATTTGGATGATCCGACAACCGCCTGAAAGGCTCCGATGGGGCACGCTCCCGTCGCAGCAGGACAGGAATAACAGTTTAGTCCCGGTACGCATACCGTTTTCGCTTTGCCCTGATATATTTTGCCCTGAAAAAAATTGGGGATATGAGGATTGGTAAGCAGTGTGGCCGCTGCCTGGATCCACCCGCGTATTCCGGCTATTTTCTTTGATCGTAACTTCTTTTTCTTATCCAATTCCGACACACTCCAGACATAATTTAATTGCTTTCCCAAGCACAGCAGCCGCTTCCCCTCTGACGGCGCCATAGCCCATCATCGCTATGCCTGTGATAACTAGAACAATTTGAGATATTTTTCTGCATTTCAAAATGTGGTTGCTCCTTTGATTTTATTGATTGACCAGCTGACTCTGATATTATACAATAGCTGTTGTAAAATCATTGTTAAGAAATGGGCAGGTGAAAAAAATTTTGAGATTATTAATCGTGGAAGATGAGAAACAAATGTGTGACACAGTTGCCAGAAGTCTGTACGCCGCCGGGTACGAGGTAGATACCTGCTATGATGGGGCGGAGGCTCTGGAATGCATCCTGGCAGAAAATTATGATCTGATTGTCCTGGATCTCAATCTGCCCGGCATGGACGGAATGGATCTTCTAAAAGAGCTCCGGAAGGAAAACGAAGAAACGAAGGTGCTGATCTTATCTGCAAGAGGACAGATTGCAGACAAAGTAGAAGGACTCGATGCTGGGGCAAATGATTATATGGAAAAGCCGTTCCATCTGCAGGAGCTGGAAGCGCGGATCCGCAGTCTGACAAGAAGAAAATTTGTGCAGAAGGATGTCTGTCTGGAAAGTGGCGGGATCAAATTCGATACCATCAAACGAGAGGCCTATGCCAACGGAACCCTGGTTTCCCTGACAAGAAAAGAAAACGGAATTTTGGAATATCTGCTTCTCCACCTTGGCAGACCGGTAAGCAGGAAGAATTGATCGAGCATGTCTGGGATGCTCCGTGGACAGCTTCAGCGGATCCATCCGCGTACATATGTCTTCGCTTCGGCGAAAGCTCAGGGCGGTACTTGGATACGATCCGATTTTGAATAAAGTAGGCGAAGGATATCAAATACGAGAGGAGTCCGACCGATGAAAAAAATATCACTGCAGTGGAGACTTACCTGTATCATTACCCTGTATATTGCGGTCATCTGTGGATGTCTGACCCTGCTTGTCTATAAAAACGGAATTTATTATATCGATTCCCTGCAGGAGACCGTAGATGCCAGGGGCGATGATGCCGGAGATCAGGGCGGAGACGGTACCGCAGACGGTTCCGATCAAATCTATATCAGCATTCCGGAGGACAAGTGGGATGAATTTGCCAGGGATTTCTCTGTTCAGGTGTACAACAATAAAGCAGACTACAAAAGAAACAGCCTGATCCTTTCCGCCTTATTGGCCCTTCTTGGCGGTGTCGCTACCTATTTTATCAGTGGCCATGCACTTCGGCCCATTCGTGAGTTCTCCGAAAAAATCGAGGAGGTGCAGGCACAGAATCTGGCCGATTCGCGCATTGAAGAAAACAAAGTAAAAGAGCTGAACCAGCTTCGTATTTCGTATAACAAGATGCTGGAACGTCTCGCAGATGCTTTTGAAATCCAGAGACAGTTTACGGCAAATGCAGCACACGAGCTTCGAACCCCATTGTCTGTCATGCAGGTACAGCTCGATTTATACCATTCCACCCCGCATCCGGGCAATGACGCCGACACCTTACAAACACTGAAAATGGTGACGGAGCAAAACGGCCGACTCAGCAAAATGGTCAAGACACTGCTCGATATGAGTGAGCTTCAAACAGTAAGCAGGGATGAAACCATTGCCGTTGACGCCTCGTCGATGAAGTACTGGTGGATCTGGAACCGCTTGCCCAGGAAAAGGAGATAAAACTGATCGGGAACTGTAAAGATACCACGATGGTCGGAAGTGACATTTTGATTTACCGGATGGTATACAATCTTGTTGAGAATGCAATCAAATACAACCATTTCGGCGGACAGGTTACCGTAACCGCATATCGGAGCGGAAAAAATATCTGCCTGTCCGTAGAAGATACCGGAAGCGGAATCCCGGCTGAATTAAATGAACGCATATTTGAACCATTCTTCCGTGTAGATAAATCCAGAAGCCGCCAGCTTGGCGGAGTAGGCCTTGGGCTGGCCCTGGTTCGTGAAATCGTGCGCGTACATGACGGCAGAATAACCGTTCAGTCCAGCCCGTCCGGTGGAACGATCTTTGAGGTAGTCTTTACACAGTGACATCATCCAAAAGCCAGTCGATGATATCATCTGTTCTGCAATGTCTGGAGTGCCGATTCCAGCGTATCTTCGTCCATTGCGTATTTTCCGTCCTGCATTCGGACAAGCGCGCCATATCTTTGTTTTTCATTATCCGTTAGTTTCGAAGCATACTCATATTTAAGGTCTTACCAAAACGGCGGGGCCTTGTAAAAAGATTTACCTTTCCCCAGCTGTCAAGAAGCTGTTCAATCAGTCTTGTCTTATCAATATAGTAAAAACCTTGTTGGCGAATTTCCTTAAAATCTTCGATACCAACCGGAAGTTTTAACGTCGCTGCCATTCTTCCACGCCCTTTCCGAAGCTACATTAACAGGCAAAGGATATTATATCCCAGTGCATTTTGATTTTACCATTTGGGAACTCAAATGGCAAGTTGATCCTATCTTCTGCTTTGCCTCGTTTACGGCACATCAATCAGTCCGAAGCGGTAGAACATTCCGTATATGTAGGTCACGCCCCGGATGTCGCCCAGAGCCTTTGGTCCACGCAACTCTAGGGGTCTGACCCTATGAAAATCTGAGTAGACGGGAACTATCGTACTGCTGGAAAACCCTGGTAAAAAGCGAGTAAAACGGCAGCCGTCTCCTTTTCGAGACCCCTGCCGTTTTACTCGCTTTTTCTATTCATTTTCATAGGGCATACCCCCATGTGTCTCGTTTGCTAAGGTCATGGGAATATTAGGAAAATCTTTTAATCTTATCTTTGTATCAGAATTATAGTGATCTTCTTTTGGATTGACCGCCTTGGGACCGGTCCCCGATGTACTATAAGTTACAATATGCTTAACAATAGAATCCTATCTCATCCGTCACAAATGCCTCTTTCCATTTTGCACAAATAAAGAAAAACTGTGCTGATATAAATTCCATCAATTCATTCAGCTCTTTCTTGGAAATTTTACTTCCATTACTTGCCAAAATGCATCCACCTGACTTTGTAAGCCATATTTTAGTCGCATTTGGAGTAGGCTTACCTTTTGATATATGAACATGAATTGGTTCTCCATTTTCATTAGACCAAAAATATACCGTATATCCACATACCATAAACAATTTAGGCAATTTGAATCCCCCCATTCTCCGCATACCGGTATAGCAAATGAGCATTACTATGCAGGAGTTCTTCAAACATTGCTATTTCTTCATCCGAATATCCTTGGCGTTCTGTCCATTTGTAATCAGGCAATTCACACCTTGCCGAATCAAATCCATCTTCTGTTGGTCGTTCAAAGTTTACAATAACTTTTTTCATTCCATCTTTTTCAACAATTTGTGAATGAACAATCTCCGTTTCATCTGCCAGTGTCATATATGGATACATCATACAACGTCACCCCGTTTCTTATTTTTAAACTCATTATAGCATCATACCCTGTCGTTGTCATGTGATTAAAAGCTAAATTCTTTCACTGAAAATTTCAAAAGTAAATTCCATCGTCCGCTTATGCGGTGGAATTTACTCCTACATGAGTGGAGTTTAATCTTTCATATATTCGTGCTATGCTCATGAAGACCTTCTGACAGCAGTAGAAGGAGATCTCTATGAGTAAATATATTCCTGGTAACCAGAAACATCTTTCCCTTGAAGACCGTAAATACATTGAGCGTTCCCTGAATAACGGCAGCACTTTTAAAGATATCGCCCGCTTCTTATGCAAAGATCCTACAACTATTTCGAAGGAAGTGAAACTCCATCGTGTAAGTGATTGGTATCATAAAGGATCCTTCCTTAACGCTCACAACTTCTGCATTCATAGATATCACTGCAGAAAAACAAATGTATGCAGGAAAATCATACTCTGCAACATTAAGTGTACTTCCTGTCCAACCTGTAACCAAACCTGTCCTGATTTCGTTAAAGAACAGTGTAACCGTCTTGATAAGGCTCCTTACGTCTGTAATGGATGTCCGAAAGCCATCCATCATTGTTCCATTGCTCACAAGTACCGTTACGATGCTGTCTTTGCAGACCGCAAATACAAGGAATGTCTGTCTTCGTCCAGAGCTGGTATAAACATGACAAAGCATGAACTACGTCAAAAGGACATGGTCATTTCGCCTCTTATTTATCAGGGACAATCTGGAGATTCCACCTATGCAGATGCCTGCTTAAGCCGAATGACATCCAAGGCATATCGTCTTGAATTTCCTGGCAGAGATCGTAGAGTAAACAACGGTAACTAATAAACCTGCTGAGCTTTGCTCAGTTTGAAGCGGAATGGCGCTCCGTTCCTCTGGAACGGATGCGCAGTTCTTGCGGAATATGCACTATTTTAAAAAAATTACAGAATTTCTTTTTTATTCTTTTTATTTGTAATCTTATGTTCATTTCTTCTATTTTCAGAAGCTCTCATTCTTTTCTAATTCCCTGCATTTTCCAGAAAGCTCTTCCTCCAACGCTCTCACATCCCTGCAAATCTTTCCTTGGATCTCCTCTGTAAATTTTTCCAGCAATGGATCTCTCACCTTCAGCTCTTCTCTCACTTCGTCCCACCATAGAAACTCTCTATACTTGCAGATCACCTGCTCCACGCATTTTCCTATCCTCGTCTCTTTCCCACATTCCTCTGCCTTTTTCTCATTCTGTAAACTTGCATAATACAAAATCGTGACATTAAGCTCTTCTATCACCTTATTCATTTTCCTGCAGTCTACCTGGGTTCCATGCGAATTTTCTTTTTCTGCCTTACGTTTTCGTTCTTCCTCTTTTCTTTGCGTAGCTATTACTTCATCATATACAAACAACTCACCATCTTGGCTGATATATCCCACTTCGCTCAATACCAGTTTCAACAATTCCGGCGCTGCATGCAGTGTAGATGAAAGCTGCGATAGCTCCCACCGTTCTGCTCTCCTGATATATTCTTCCAATTGCTCAATAGTCGGTTTCTTCTCGATTCTTTTTCCAAATGACTTCTTCAGCCATCCAATACTCTGATAAATAAAAACTACCCGTGACGCCCAGTCGATTGCATCAGCCAGGGAGTTTATTCCCAGCGTGTCCAATATCTGGGAACTGTGATATAAAAATGTTTTCCATCCCTGCAAAACCGCCTGCGCGATCTGTATTCCATCCCCGCCCATATTGTTGGCTTGTACAAGAATTCCTTTTTCCTCTGCCTCTGGAAATGTGCGAAGGAAATCCCGAATCGTCACCCTGTCATATGGGACATTCCATTCGACACTCTCCTCAAATTGGATATACGGAAACATTTTATAGCGTGTATAGCTATCCATATCATCTTTATAATACGTATAAAAAGAAACATGCCGAATCTCATGTCCATGCTTTTTGCAATAAGACACCAGATTTTCCGACAGCTCCTCCTCATGAATCAGGATCATTTCCGGAATACGATATTCCAGGCAATAGTCAATCTGTAAACTGCAGATCTGTCCATTTCCTTTTATGTATTCCTGAAGTTTTTCTTCTGCATACGTTATATTTTCCCGAATTTTCTCTTCATAACCGTCCTCTACCGCTACTCCATGAAGCTGCCCCAATTCATCCTGATAAACTGGCGCAAAAGCAATCTCATCCACTTGCCGTACATATTCTGGATGATCCTGCAATAATTTTCGCTTTTCTTCTCCTATCTGCATCAATGTATACTCAGCATACGAATAAAATGCCCGATACAATCTATGAATCAAAAGAAAATACTTATAAAAAAGCGGGACACAGCAAAGTCTTGTATCTGCTACTCCATACTCTAACAAATCCTTTTTGGCCTTTTGTAACATCCTTTTTAGATTTTTATTCATCTTCAGATGTGTGGTCTCCAGAATTTCTGACAGATCTAAATAAATTTTTTCTTCATCATAATGAATCGGTATATGGCCATGCTGCATATAGTTTCGCAGAAAGTCTACAATTTTATACTCCGAATATTGATCATATGCTTTCGAAATGAAGTTTTTCTTAAAACTTTTATCCTTAGAAATATAGAATTCATCAAATTTCTCCATAGATTCTATCAATGTCCGCCCTGCGCTGACGGCATTGCAAAGCAACGCATTGATCTGAATCACATCTACAGTTTCTCCTCTCTTAGCGAATATACGATCGTCAAATTGTAAAGAGAATTTCTCAAACATATTTTCCAAGTTAAAAACCATCATACTATATAACTCATCCAATTCACAAATATGCTGTGACATGCTGAGATACCGCCGCAATATCTGTTCATGCTCCCATGGCAGTTTCTCAAGCTGTGTTCCTGGAACATTCAAAAAATCCATTGGAATATACGCTCTTGTATTCATTGACATCCCTCCAAACCTATACAATTCTTTCTTGGAAATGCAAACTTTTTGTATACGCAAATAACGCTCACAAACTTCTCAAATTTATTACTGTATATATACCCCGTACTTACAATATAATTTGATTTTAACACCTATGTTCCAGCATAACAATCAATTCATGACTTTTTGTTTTTTTCTTTTTATAATATTTTTTACTCGTGTTTCTTCCTATTATAATATCTTTTCTTTTAGCATTTACTTTCTACTCTTCTGTTTCTTCTCATACAGCTTCCTTGGTCCGTATTTATGCTATTGAAGACTTATATTCCAAGAATATTCAAATGAGCAGGAGGAACATCTTTATAGGCGTTCTATAACAGCACATTTATAGGGTCTAAATGCTAGTATTCTCAACTCACGCCTTCACGGAAGGCGACCATAGATAACCGTCTCCTTTATCTCATCCTTCGATTCTCAACTCACGCCTTCACGGAAGGCGACTGCAAATTCAAATAATTTTTGCTGCTAAACACTTCTTATTTTTATTAATTTTTTCCAAATTTCTCATTCTAGCTTTTCTTTTTCACCTAGCTTCTCTTCGCTTTTCTCTTCATCCTGTCATTTTCCGGTGCGAATCTCCCTGTATTTTTCTGTTTATTTACCTTTCGCACTCGAAACATGTACACTCTGTCATAATATTTAATTTGCTTCATTATATCTCTCCACTAATTTTCTATCAACTGAAAATATGTTTTAATTTAATCTCTTTGCTTTTTAAAATTAACTTACTAAAGTTTTTTGTTATTTTTTACTGGCATCGTAAGATGCCAGTAATTAAATTTATAAAATTCTAATAATATCCGAACTTTATCTGATAATTGTAAGTAGGTAATCATCCGTATATTGACATTTTATAAAAGCCATCTGATACTGTTTCTGGCTGTCTGCCAAATTCTATATCAGATGGCTTAGTATTATTTTTTTAGTTTAGTACGGCAGTATTCCGGAAGATCTTCTGACCATGGAAGCAGTTTCTTTAACTCTTCCTCTTTAGGAAAAGCTCCCATTTTTCTGAGTTCATCCAATATATAAGTCAGATATGCGTATGGTTTCAGATGGTTCAGAAGTGCCGTTTCTGTAATGCTGTAAACAAGGGCACTGGCACCAGCTCCCCGTACACTTTTGGCAAACAGCCAGTTGCGGCGTCCCACTGCAAAGTTTTTCAATGCACGTTCTGCACTGTTGTTGTCTATACTGAGATGGCCATCTTCCAGATAGCGTTTCAGATATGCTTCCTGATTAAGCGTATACAAAATGGCATCACCAATAAGGGAAGACCTGTCTACAGAATCTTCCATCGTATGCAGCCATTCAAACATGGCATCCATAACCGGACGGGACTGTTTCTGGCGCTCCTCATATTTTTCTTCCGGTGTTTTATTGTGGATCATTTCCTCGATCTTATAGAGGATCCCGATCCTTGACATCGCCTGATATGCAATGGTCTCTTTCAGCTGTTCTTTTGTAAAGTCTTTTTTTAATGCTGTGAGGGCTGCATCAAAACGTCGTCTTGCATGGGTAAGGCACCCGCTTACTATGATACCTTCTCCTAAACTGTGATAAGCCTGATATCCATCACAGGTCAGATACCCATAAAACCTGTCCCCTAAAAAGTTTACAGGATGATATCCCGCACGGGTCCTTTCATAATCGAAGAGTACCATCTGCGGGGAACCACTGAATTCATCCGTGAGATATACCCACATCCAGTTCTGGGTCGTCCCTTTCTGATCCGGTTCTCCGAGTACCTGGATCCGGCTTTCGTCACAATGGATATATCTGCTTTCCAGAAGTTCCTCTTTCATCAGCTGATACAGCGGTTTCAGGTATCTGTCTGCACAGTTTATGATCCAGTTCGCCATAGTCTTTGTGGAGAGATCGAGATCATATCTGGCAAACTCTCTTTCCTGACGTGCCAGAGGCATCCCGTTTACATATTTAGCGTTCATGATACCTGCTACGAGGGAAGGTGTAGCAATGCTCCCACGGATCAGGGAAGGTTCTTTTTCCGGACGTTTCATGGATCCGCATTCCGGACAGCTGTATACATAAGTGATCTCTTCTTCAACCTCAAACTTTGCAGGTATAAAACGCAGGCGTTTTACGGTCTCCTTTGTTACTACGCTGTATTTTTTTCCGCATGCCGGACAGTAACGGGCTTCCCCTTCCAGTTTATAGGTCCTGGTCTCAACGATCTCAAAATTGGAAAGATCTTCTTCCTTCTTTCCTTTTCTTTTTTTACGTTTATAAGAGGATGACCGGATCTCTTCAAAAAGTTCCTCTGTTTCCGCATCCGCATTGGCTTCTGCCTCATTGAACAGGTTCATCTGTTCATAGTCTTCGGCATACTTTTCACTGGATGCCCCAAACTGTTTTCTCTGCGCAAGGGTAAGACGGTCAGAGAGCATGGCATTTAAGAATTCGAGTTCTTTCTGTTTATCCTTCAGCAGCTGGATCTCTGTATCCTTCTTCTTTGTCTGTTCCTGTACGATCTTCATCAATGAGATCAGATCTTCACGGCTCATGTTATTCAGCTGTTTATCTGTAAAGATCGGTTCCATGTCCTGTCCTCCCTGCTTTAGCGTTATAAAAAGTATATCATGGTTCCAGCTGTTTTCCTATAAAAAACTGCGTTTCCGGATATAGGAAATACGCTGGGAAATGCCCTGTTTTCATAATTTTTACGGGATTGACAGCTCCGCTGTCTTATGCTTACAGGATGATCTTTGGATGGTGTTCCTCAAATGCACCCCTGGGATTTAAAGAGAGCCCGTCACACAGCCAGTGGATCTCTTTCAGAGTCACCTGACGGAGTTCATCTGGAGTATCCGGCCATTGAAAAGCATTACGGTCGAGCCGTTTCATCAGGCTCCAGAATCCGGACCCGTCCCATTGAAGGATCTTTATAGAAGTACGCCGACGGTTGCAGAACGCAAACATGCAGCGTGAGTATGGGTCGAGGTGAAATTTTAATTTGATGATAGCAGCCAGACCATTGTAACTTTTTCTCAGATCAGTGACACCACAGGAGAGATATACCGTTGTCCCCCCTGCCAGGTCAAGCATGGCGCTGCAGGAATCCCAGTATAGATTCCATCAGTTCCGGTCTGCAGGAATCAGATATTTCAATACGGATACTGTCTGAAATAAAAATACGCACCGATGAAGATTCCTCAGAGAGCAGCTTTCTGGCAGCTTCCTGTTCAGATGGAAGTCTGACAAGACCAGATCCTGTTCAGATTCGGATGCCGGCTCTTCTTTTGCAAATCTGCGGATCCAGTATCCCATCGTAGATAAAGGGATACCGTTTTCTGTACACCATTGTTTACATGTTTGTCCACTGGTCTGGTATTGTTGGATACGGTCAGACCAGAGTTTGCTTTTTCTTCTTTATTCATAGTGATATAGAATACCTCCTGAGTTTTAAGGAGATTGTAGCAGAATAAAAAAACAAAAAAACAGATACGGATGATTACCTACTTACGAGCAGACAGGCTAAAAATGGGTATAAAAATACCCTGCCAGCTTTCACCAGCAGGGTTGATTAGAATTTTTACTTGTAAAGGTCTTCCAGCGTTATCAGCCGAACTTCACCTCTCTCTTGTGCCTGAAGAAGTCCATCTGTGAATCCGCCTTTCGAGAAGATATAGTAGTGATAGTTGTTGCCCTTTCCAAAAACTGAGGCATAATCCCGAATCAAATCGAGTTCATCCACACCGATTTTCTCATTCCGGTATTTGCATGAACCGATGATATAGTCTTTGCCCTCAACAGGAGTTCCGACGATATCAATCTGTATCTGCTTTTTCTTCTTCGGGTCTGTCCCCCACCACTGGCCGATTTCACTCAGCTCAATAGGAAGGCTATCCGAATAATAGAGCAGGTAATCCTGACACATCTTCTCATAAATTAGACCCATGTAATCAGGAAGATACTGCTTTACAGCGTGTGGATAGGTCTTTGCAATTCTGCCAGAGTCAATGGCACTCATATTGATTGGCACAAACCGATACCAGAAACGGAAGAAGTTATCAGCCAGCAGATAGATGGTTTTCTTACCCGGTTCTTCTGTAATCGGTGTTTCTTTCTTCGCAATGCCAAGGTCGATCAGCGTTTTCAGGTACTTCGATACGACCGAGTTTTCCTCGCCGACCTTCATCTTGATATCGTTCATTCGGGAAGCGCCTTCTGCAATCGCTTTAATGATTGCATTATAAATGGCCGGCTCCCGGAGTTCCTGCTTCAGTAAGTTCCCCGGTTCCTCATACAGATAGCTGGAGCGGTCAAAGAAATTATCCAACAGAGCTTCATCCACACTATCTCGCACATCCAACTTATTGATATAGTGGGGAACTCCTCCCGTGATCCCATAAATCAGGGAATTGTCTTCTGCAGACAGATTTGGGTGGAACACAGCGGTTTCTTTATAGTCTAGCGGCTCAATCTTAAACTGGCCAGTACGTCTGCCATACAACGGACTTTCCTTTCCAAGCACCTGACTCTCCATGAAGCTCATAGAGGAGCCGCAAAGAATCAGGTACATCTTGGACTCTGTCCATTTGTGGTCGATGATGTGCTGCAGCATCGCTGAAATAGCTGGTTTTGCTTTTGCAAGATAAGGATACTCATCAATGACAAAGACAATCCTCTTTTCCTTTGAAAGTGCTGTCAGCTCATCCAAAGCTGCATCATAGGACCTGAACTCCGGTGCAGACTCCATATCCGGCCGCTCAAAACTCATAATCGACTTTGAGAGAGCTTCCAGATTTTCCTTTCCTGTCGTGTTCAATGCAGAAAAGAAAATGGTAGGCTTATCTTTGCAGAACTCGTTGATCAGTGCCGTTTTACCAACACGCCGTCTGCCGTAGATGACAATGCACTCAAACTTATCACCTGCATACCGTTTATTCAGTTTCCGCAGCTCATCCTCACGGCAATAGAATTGACTCATCTGCTCACCTCTAATAATTATACTCGTGAGTTAGTAACTCGTAAGTTACTTCTTTACGAGTATAATAAATCAGATAGTCTGCAAAGTCAAGTAAAATAACGATAAGTACATATGTTGCCTTCCATCCTGACCACGATGTCGGCCCTCTGGTTCTTTTGGGATTTCGGCGCTCACTAGCTATCCCTGTTACCTTGCTGTCTACGCTTAGCCTGCAGCGTTACCGCGGCAGACTCAAGACTCGCTTCAAATGCTGTGGTTAGCAGCTTATTTGATGGGGCTTCCACCCACCAGACTATATACCCTTAGCTGGACGCACGGTCAGACCCCAATGTGGTCATAGCAACTTATTTGATGCTACTTTTTTCTCCAATGCTAGCATTACAACAGAGATATTGCCCTTGAAATTGCAAATGCAGACGAAGCGAAAGTCTATTATTCAGCAAAAGATTTTCCATTTCATCAGAATTTATCGGAAATAAATTTGATTGTTCCGAAAGATGTTTCCCAATTTCCATGAATT